>ERZ1024349.82-NODE-82-length-13235-cov-9.623369_pt1 | contig 13235 bp, 9 predicted proteins | sample MGYA00520789_ERZ1024349 | MGnify/ENA primary metagenome ERZ1024349 (study PRJEB33242, sample SAMEA3444257) | Homo sapiens | biome: Host associated; feature: Gastrointestinal tract; material: Stool | place: Uganda | collected 2011-01-01 ...
TCATTTTGATGACTCACAATTTAACGATTATGAAAGACATAATGTAGATACTATCATTAATTATATGAAAGAAAAAGGGTATAGATAATAAAATATATCGAAATAAGAGGTAAATTATGAGTGAATTTGAAAAGATAGTAAGTGAAATTAAGAAAGTTATTAACGGCAAAGAAAGTGCAATAAGGATTATCCTTTGTGCTATTTTAGCCAATGAAAATGTACTGATTGAGGATATTCCCGGTACAGGTAAAACTACCTTAGTAAAAGCATTTTCAAAGGTGCTACAACTAACAAGTAAAAGAATACAGATGACCTCTGATACTTTGCCATCAGATATTACAGGCTATTCTATTTATGATAAGGAATTAGGAAAGTTTAAATTTATCAAAGGTCCTGTTTTCTGCAATATTCTTCTTGCTGATGAACTTAACAGAACTTCAGGAAGAACACAATCAGCCTTATTAGAAGCGATGGAGGAACATCAAGTTACTGTTGATGGTAAAACATATAAGTTGGATGAACCTTTCTCTGTAATTGCAACACAAAACCCTTATGGCTATGTAGGTACTCAACAACTGCCTCAAGCACAGTTGGATAGATTTTCTGTAAAGATTTCTTTAGGTTATCCTAGTGTTGATGAAGAAGTTAATATATTACTAAACAGAAGAACCGAAAACCCATTAGATAAGCTGGATTATGTCATTTCCAAAAAAGAATTTGAAGATATGCAAAATTCTGTAAAAGAAATATTTGTCAATGAATCAATAGCAAGATATATTGCAACCTTAGTTAATATAACTAGAAATAGTAATTATGTAGAATGTGGTGGTAGCCCAAGAGTAATGGTTTCTGTTATGAATTTATCTAAGGCAGTTGCCTTTTCACATAACAGAAATTATGTAATTCCTGAAGATGTAAAGGAAATTTTTGTACAAGCAGTTAGCCACAGATTTACCTTAAAGAAAGAATATAAAGGCATAGTAACAAGTGAAAGTCTTATGAAAAATATTCTAAGTACAACAGTTATGCCGGGTGTACAAAATGCTTAAGAATGTTTTACTTTACATATTTTCTGTAGCCATATTGTTAGGTATGTATCTTGTAACTGATAAGTGGGTAATTTTTATTCTTTTTTGTGTGGTGACTTTTCTACCTATATTGTCCTTGATTTTAAGTTTGCCACATATGATTTCTACTTTTAGAAACAGTTTTTATATTTATGGTGAAAAGATAATAGAAGATGATGATAAACTGAAAATCAATATTATAGGTGAAAGAAAATCAATTTTCACTAATATGAAATTGTCACTTATGGTGTCAAATAAATTTGCAAAAGATACTAAAGTAAATAAGTTTACAGTAATAGGCAGTATGAAAACACCTATTACAAAATCACTTGATACTAATGCTAAATGTGGATTTTATAACCTATATGTAAATTTTTGTAGGGTGTATGATTTGTTAGGTATATTTTCTTTTAAGGTGAAAATGGAAAATTCTTTTTCCACATTAGTATTGCCAAATGAGGAAAGTTTCAAAGATTTTGAAGATGTAGAAACTTTATTCTTAAATAATGAAAACGGTGAACTTTATACAGATTATTTTAACTTTACAGAATATCATTACGGACTAAATGCCAGGGATATTAACTGGAAACTTTCAGCAAGAAAAAATACCCTAATTGCCAGAAAATATGACACCTATGTTGAACCAACTAGAAATGTATATTTAGATTTAACCGATAAATATTCAGAAAATAAAAGTATACTAGGTAGATTTTTGTATTTAGCAAATAAACTGATTGATAAAAATTCCTATTGCATAGTTTCAACAAAAAATATTTGTATGAAGATTGACAGTGAAGAAACTTTAGAAAAATGCTTTTACAACTTGTTTACAAATAGTGACAATAGAGAATTTGAAGAAATAGGCACAGTTGCCTTTTGTATAACCGGTAGTGGTGAAGAGGTGAAAACTATTGAGTAAAATTTTATCAAAAGTTGTGGATACTTTATTAGTTTTTATCCTATTATTTTCAATAGAAAACCTAACACTAACTACATTTAATTTTACGGTAGATTTATGTTTGCTGGGTGTTGTAACTATTGTTTCTATAGTTTTAGCAGAAGTGATTTTTAGTTTAAAAGAAAAATCAAAGTTAATTACTATTAGTATTTGCTTTTTTGCAGTGTTTTGTTTAGCTTCAAATGGTATTTATTTAAAGGAAAAAGCAATTATTACATTAGCAATTTGTTCAGCATTTGCATTTTTATTTACAGTATTAATTGACTATTTTAAGTTCATAAAAGTATCTGTATTTTTATTAGCTACATTACTTTTTGTTGATATTTTTATGTGCAATAAAATTGATAAACTAATTGTGTTTATCTTTTTCGGAGCATTAGTTGCGTTATGTATTACAGCAGTATGCAAAAAGCATAACAAAAATTATTTTTGGATTACACTTGCAGTGTCATTAGCCGTTACTTTGCTATTTGTCAGTGTAGTGAATATTTATCCTGAAAAAACCGAAACAAAGAATATTATTCAGTATGTAACAACCGGTCCTCAGAATACTAATACAACAGTAGCAACAAAGACAAGTGGCAGTTACACTACAACAATTAAGTCAACAAAAAATGTAAATAGAAATAACAAAAAAAGTGTAGTAAAGAATGTTGAAACAGTAGTTAGACCATCCATTGCTTATACAACTACTGTTGCAAACACTAAAAGTACAAATAAAGTAAACAACAAACAAGATAATATAAAGGTTGAAAATTATGCAACTAAGGTTGTTAATATTATTATGGTAACTTTAGTTGTGCTTTTGTCCTTAATTATTATTTCTATTTTAGTGATTATTCTTAGATATAAACTAAGGAAAAGGCTTGATAAGAAGAAATATAGTTCTTTAACAGAAAAAGAAAAGTGCATTTATTATTACAAAAAAATTAATGCAATGAATGTGAAAATTAATAAGGAAATTAATAATGTTTTAAATAAAATTCAGTTCAGTGAAAACGGTGCAACTGAAGTTGAGAGTCAAATTTTAAAAGATTATTATACTTCTAATAAAGAACAAAAATTAAAGAACAGTAATTTCTTTAAGAGAATTTTCCTGAAATATCTGAAAATGATTTGATAATCAAAATTTCATTTTATCTTTTCTCATTATAAATATGTTATTGTGAGAAAAAAGTTTATTATAGTCTATACGAAGTCATTAAACTTCTTTGTATAGACTGCTTTTTCATAAAACCTAAAAATATTTAAAAAATTTTGAAAAAATTAAAACTTTTCAGAAACAGATTTCGTCTATATAGTGTAAGACCTAAGGAAAGGAAGGGTTTTATATAAAAGATATAGTTGAATTTGTGGTTAAGCAGTATGTTAGTCAAATAACACTTGACCCTAAAAAAGCAGAAGAAATTTTAATAAAAATATTAGATGTGTTAAATAAGAATGAACATTAAAATGAAAGGTAAGGAAAGTAAATATGAAGTGTACAAGATGTGAAAGTCAAATAGTTAACAGAGATAATATTTGTCCTAATTGCGGTGCAGATATGAACATTACTGCAGAACTAATTAATTCTGCAATTAATAAAGATAATAACGCTTATACCGAGTTGTATCGTAGAACATATGACGATGTGTATAGGGGAATTTTTGTATATGTTAAGAATTATGTTAAGAATAAAGATAAGATAGAAGATTTAGTTTCCGAAACATATATTCAGGCATTTAGAAGGTTAGAGCAACTTAACAAACCATCAAGTTTTCTTCCTTGGATTAGAACAATCGGCAGAAATAAAGCAATTGATGTACTAAGAAAGAAAAATCCCAAAGTATCTATTGATTCATTTGATGTGCTTAATGAAGGTTGTGATGAAAAGGGATTAAGATTTGAAGAAAAGTTTGCAGATAAAAATGCAAAAATTCCTCTTGATGAAATTGATAAGAGAGAAACCCATAGATTAATGGAAGAAATCTTAGACAGTATTCCGGAAGAACAAAGTTGTGTTGTAAAAATGTTTTACTATGATGAAATGTCTATTCGTGAAATAGCTGAAATTCTCGGTTGCTCTGAGAACACAGTAAAAAGTAGGCTTTCTTATGGTAGAAAGAAAATTCAACAAGAAGTTCTTGCTCTTGAGAAGAAAGGCACAAAGCTATATGGTCTTGCACCAATTCCATTCTTCGTTTTCTTGCTCAGATTTTACAACACTATTCCTGTTAAGCCGTTATCAGCATCAGTATTGGCATCAATTGAAAGTGCAGTATTGGAAACAACAGTAGCTTCAACTGTAGCAACAACTACTGCAACAGTTGCCGCAACAGCTTCAAAAGGCATTGCCCTGAAGGTAACTGCCGGAATTGTAGCAGGTGTAGTGGCAGTTTCAGGAGGTGTAATAGGTGGCAAAAAATTATATGATAATTATAAGGGTAATAATGCTACAAAGCCATCAACAACAGTTACACAAACTATGCCAACTACTGAGGTCCCATCAACAGTTGCAACAACAACTGTACCTATGACTACGGTACATATGTATAAGGCACTTTCTAATAACGATACAGATTATATCAAAACTCTTTTAGCTTATACCTCTAGTGGTGTCAGTAATGATAGTAGTGACTATAGTAAGATGACTGACTCTGAAATCTTAGATGTTTTAAATTCATATTATATGGTAACTAACAATTTGAAAGGTGCAAAGGATTTGTTCCCATCTGCACAACCTACAACAGATACGGGAATGCCTAAAAGAGTAGTTCCTCAAAAAGATGTACAAAAGGTTGCAAAAGAAGTTTTCGGAAAAACTCTTTCAAGTTCTGCATCATCAGATGATGTTGAATTGAATGATGGCAACTATTATTTTGCTGTACCTATGGGCGGAAAAGAATATACTTTGGATATTAAAAATGTTGAATACAATAAAAACAGAAGTAAGGTTACTGTTACATATACATTTAACAGTGGTTACTATGGTGTTGATACAACAAAACATACTGCAACCTTTACTCGTAACGGAAATAATAAAGATTTCCCATTTAGAATTAATAGTGAAAATAAAGTTCAAGAAAATACAACAACCACAACTCCAACTAAGCCAGCCAAAAAGGTAGAAACCAATGCTACTACTCCAAAAACTAATTATACGGAATATAAAAATCTAAAATATGACGGTAAGGTAGTTGATTTTGGAGACTATACACTTAAAGTGCCTAATAGTTGGAAGTATGAAATAAACGAAGATGGACAACCGGTGTTTTATGAACCTAAAACAAAGAAACAAGGTGGTGGTGCTCGCCTAATGTATATAAGAATTTCTAATGATTGGGATGAAAAATATGTAAATATGAAAGCATCATTGCTTGGCTCAAAAAATGGTAAATATTTCATTTCACAGGGTGTTTCAGATGTTCAAGCTTATATGGAGGATGGCCAACGAGTTTCAAAGAAGTGGCACGACATTTATTATTCAGCCTATAATCTTATAGATTCCGTCCTAGCCACATTCAAACTTAAGTAAGTATTTTAAATTATTAATTATGATTTTTAGTTTTCATTTTTTAATTTCCTTTCATACTACCCTATGATAATTGTTTCATAGGGTAGTAAAATGAAAAATTTATAAATTAAAAATTCATAATTATTATGTATATACTTGAATAAAATGTTAGAATTATGTATAATTTTATTATACGAATGGGAGGTAAATTGTTATGAAGTGTCCAAAATGTGGTTATGAAAATGATGATAATGCATATTTTTGTGAAGGTTGTGGAAACAAGCTAAAGGATAATACCGGTGTAGAGAATAATCAAGCTGATAATGCAAAATTTGAGCTGGATAAGGATTTGGGCTTTGATAGTGATATGAATTACGGAACTATTAACAAGTCAAATTTAGAGGATAATTCAAGTTTTGATTACTATGATGATTTTAATAAAAATGTATCATATGAAAATCCACAGAATAATTATCCTAAACCACCTAAAAACAATAAAAACTTGTTAATCACAGTTATTGTGGTTAGTGCTATAGCTGTTATAGCAATATGTGTTTGCGTATTTCTAATTTTCTTTAATGACAAAGACAGTAATTCCGATACCTCTGCATCGGAAACAGTAACATCAACTGTTACCGAAACAACTGCTACAACTCAAACAACAGAACCTACAACAGAGGCAACAGTATCAAAGATAATGCCAAATGTTGTTGGATTGAGGAAAGAAGAGGCTAGTAGAATTTTAAGACAACAAAATATTTCTATTAGATATGAGGAGGAAAATAATAACATATATTCTGAAGGCGTTGTATCTAGCCAAAGTATTCCTAGTGGTGAAACAGTTAGAGATGGTGAAATGGTTACACTGTATGTTTCATTAGGTTCGGATGAAGATACTTATTATAATGGTGATTATATACTTCCTGACTCAGATACTGAATATATTTCAGAAAGTGAAATTGAAGGTATGAGTAAGGAAGAATTAACTCTTGCATTAAATGAGATTTATGCAAGATATGGTTTAATGTTTAATACCACAAGTATTCAGCAGTATTTTAATTCTAAGGATTGGTATGTACCTTCAATAAAGCCCGGTCATTTTGATGACTCACAATTTAACGATTATGAAAGACATAATGTAGATACTATCGTTAATTATATGAAAGAAAAAGGATATAGATAATCATATATGTAATAAAAATAAGGCATTTGTGAATTTTCACAAATGCCTTTTCTGTTACATAGAAAGTTGTTTATTTATTCTATTTTCTATTTCTGTTTTTACATTTCCTGTATCTTTGAGAATTTTAATATTTTTACCGTAAGGAAGTAGCCTTGTAACGATTTCAAATGAATCTAGGTTATCATATTTTATTGTTACATTGTACCTATCATTAAGTCTGGTACATAACTTTTCCCATGGTGTAAATTCTGTTAGCAATCTGTCAGGAATATTTTTCACATTAGTAAATTCTAATGTTATTTCTTTACGCTGATTAAGAATGTAATTTTTGATGTTTTTCTCAGCCAAATTTCTGTCATAACTGTCACTGAGGATTTCTACAGAATTTATTTTTTCAAGATTGTAAATAGAAACTGAATTTTCCTTTTTGTAATAAATTCTGAACTTGTCATCTTTGTTAGAATATTCTAACAAACCAATGTTTACTGTCCTTGTTGAATTGTTTACTGACTTATAATTGATTTTTACGACTTTCTCATCAGTAAAAGCTTTAACTATCTTTTTGAAATTGTCAATGTAAATGTCAGTATCTGCAATTTCGTTATGACTTTTAAATTTGTCATAGTAATTTATACTGCTTATAGGTAAATCATTTTCTTCAACAGTAAAAATTTCTTTCAGCTTAGAAAGTTGATTTTCTTCTAAAAATAACTTTGCCTTAGAGTTGTTAACACAATACTTTAACCATTGAATTTCTATTTTTGTCAGTGGTAATAAATCATAAAAAATATTTATGCTATTGTCCTTTAATTCAAAAATATCAAGTGCCGTTAAGTCAAAGTCATTCTTAAACAATCCATTAGATTGAATATCACTACCTTTTAAATGTTGAATAATACAGTTACCTGATTTTTCATAATCTAAGTTAAAAACTTCATTAAAGATTTGGTTTGAATATAGATTACCGTTTTCATTTTTAGCAGGTGGTTGATTTTCAAAATTATATTTATTGTCAGAGTTTTCAGTAGTCTCTGTTACAAAATCACTTAAGACATTTTTTGTAACATCAACCTCATCTACTGTTACAGATAAAATCCTCTTAGCAAAAGTTTTTATCCAAGAATACATTTCAATAGGTTGTGTTACTGTTGCAGTGAAGGTCAGTATATTCTTTTCAATAGAAAATTTACCGATTCTGCTTTCTCTTGCAACTCTTTTAAAAATGTATTCTTCATTATCTTCAACTTTTAGTTTTAAGGTAACATTATGAACCTTGATTTTTTCTTTAGCATTACCATTTTTAAAATCATTGTACCCAACACCCCATAAGTACTTTGTTGACTTTTTAGCATTTTCAATTTCAGTAGTATGATTTTCTTCAATATTAGTTTTTACTATCTTATCAATAAAGTCAATACGAGTTGAAGTAACACCTCTAAAAATAGGATTGTAACATATTAGATGTTGCCTACCGTTGTATGTACTTTGTCTTATCTCAATGGGATAACAAACAAAACATTGTGGCTTTAGGTCAATACCATTACGGTAAAAAACTTTTATCCATAGTTTATTCTTTATTGCATATAGTAGGTCACAAATATTGTAGTCGCTTAGTGTGTTGAAGAAGTACTTGTGTTTGTATGAAAAGATATTTTTCCTATTACCTATCCTATTGTTGATAAATGTACCTACCACACCAAGTGCAGTTGTTTCTGAAAAGAAATTTATCATATTGCAAAAGTTATTTGTATCAATATCTTTCAGAATACTATTCAGCATATTATCCCTTAATTTATAGCAATAGGAATTTTTATATTTTCTACTTTCAATGATACCTAGTTCTTTTAAGTCTGAAAGTGTATTTTTAAAATTCTTTAGGGAAAAGTAGTTGTAATTATCCAGAATTTTATATAGGTCATAAAGTTGATTTAGAGTTTTATAATTCTTATAAGGACAATCATCTTCTAATTCAAGTGTATGTGGATTTACCTTTTTACAACAAGCAGAAATATATTCAGTAAAAGTACCGGTAATACTGTTTCTGCATTCATTCAAAACTATTTCTGTAAAATCCGAAAATATATCTTTTTTAGTTGATTTAGGAATATTATCCCAACTATTTTTATTATTATATTTTGCCTGTTTTTTCTTAAAGTTTTCAACTTCATTTTCATATTCATTAATAAAATAATCCTGTAAATTATCAATATAATCAACATTAGAATTAAGTGCTAATACAATAATGAAAAATGAAATATCGGGTTTACCTACAGTGTGTCTGTATAAAGAAAAGAAAGGATTATTTTCTACAAATATTGAATCAATAGTGCAATAACATGGTGTGTTTTTGTTACTGAAAATAATCTCAGGATTATCAGCAAATATTTCCTTTAAATTTGAAATATCATTAGAAAAAGTACTTGGCAGTTGATTTTTGTCAGTAAATTTTCTTTTGAAATCAGAAAACTTTTTGTTTTTGCTAATGCCTTTGTATTGATAAACAAACATATCCCTAATGTAGTTTTTGTATTTATCATTAAAGTTACCGGGCAATATAGCATTAGAATTTCCTTTAGATACCATATTATCACCTTTAAGTTACTATTTTACAAATATTATAACATAATTTTTCAAAATGTAATCAAATAATTTTTAAAATTTCATTTTATCTTTCCAATTTTTGTAGTTTATTTTTAGCTGACCACTAAGTATAATGAACTCAAAAGAAACACAAAAACCATTGTTTATTAATAAGGAGAAACATATGATGAAAGAAAATAAAAAAGGCTTTAAGGTATGGGTAAAGGAACATAAGAAACAGTTAATTATTGCAGGGGTAGGTGCGATGGCTGTTACAGGAATTATATTGGGATATAAAAACAAGGATTTTATTATTGAAAAACTACCACAGTTTAAGGACACTAATAATCAGTCAAAGGTAACTGTACTTGAGACAACTACCGAAAGAACTGTAGTGGAGTCAATTACAGAAAAAATCACTGTTGCAGAATCATCAGTGAATACCCGTTCATACACCACACCACAAAAGCCCTTTGATGTTAGAATGCATATAAGAACTTTACCAAACGGACAACAACATTCTGTTGAAAAGGCAATGGAAGCAGAGCGTTTAGGAATACCATTACTTAGTAATCAAACATTAGTAGATCCACACCAAAGAAATGTAGCATAATTAATAAAAAGAAAGGTGATATTTATGAAGATAACAACAAATGAAATTCTATCCAATATGGATGAAAAGAAAATTTTCACAACAAAGGTAAGTTCATACTCTGAGTATACTGATAATTTAATTAAATTAAGAAACAATGTAGTAATGCTTACTAAGGATGAAAGTGAAGATGATTATATTAATCTTCAGGATGCTATTGATAAGCTAAAATTATTGGCAGTTAAGAAAAATCTTCAAGATAATCTTACTGTTCAAAAAGCAATTGACTCTCTATGTGATGTTGATAGAGAATTAAGGACTGTTTATCCGGGAATAGGTTGCGAAGCTATAGTGGCAAAAAGTTTACAGTCTGTTGACAGACCGGAAGTTACTGTTTATAAAAATGTGTACCTGTCTAACGGAAAAGACAAAGCTGTTGCAGATAATATTGTGTTGACTAATAACGGTGTTATTCTCTTAGAGGTGAAGAAAATTTCAAGTAATATTACCATTAATGAAAATGGAAGATTACTTATTGACGGTAAATTTTCTTATGATAAAGCATCACTTAGTGAAGTGATGAGTACTAAGAGAAAGCTATTGGCAGAATGTTTACAGAATAAGTTTGCAGAGAAAAACATTGATATGGTTATTTCTGTTGATAGTAACATTGTGTTTGTTACACCTGATGATAAAGAAATTATCGTTGATGATAATGGTTCTGAGAAATGGTGTTTCTCTAACGAAGTTAATCTTAAGGTAGATACTTATTCTAGCAAAATTAACTATAGTAAAGAAGAACTGGAAAGTTTCAAACTTATATTAGGTGAAATGGAAGCTTGCAAAAAGGCTTTTTCTATTAATGATGATTTTCCTGAGCTAAAGAAAAATATTGCTGAAGGTTTATCCCTACTTCTTAATGACGATAGTAAAGAAAAAGAGGAAGAAAAAGAGGAAAAGGCAATAAGACTTCAACAAATAAGAAGAAAAAGAATGAAGGCAAAAGCAAGAAAGAAAAAGAAAATTCTTGTATCAAGTGTATTAGGAGTTTCTTTGTTAGGAGGTATTGCATTGACTGCAAAGTGTTTATCTTCAAAAAGAAACTAAACTAATACAATGTATTAATTACTTTATACTTCTCTATGAATTATTTGTAGAGAAGTATGGTGATTGGTGCTTATATACTAAAAAAATAAAAATTCTATAAATTTATATATAATATTGACAAATAATAAGTAGTATTATATAATAAAAATGTCCTTAAGGACCAAACCAGCCGTGTAAATTTATTTTTTGTAGTATTATGTGTTAATACCAAAAGACATAATATTATAAAGTACTGAAACATAGACTATGTAAAATATCTTTCACTAATGTTTTGAGGATTGAAAGGATTGTAAATTTGCAAGGTCTTAAAACTATTAGCAATAGGTAAGTCATTACATTTGGATTGAAAGGATTGTAAATTTGCAAGGTCTTAAAACGCTACTTCTGTATTTCCAAAACCGTACAAGGATTGAAAGGATTGTAAATTTACAAGGTCTTAAAACTAATCTCTTTGAGTTTTTACACCGTGTTCGATTGAAAGGATTGTAAATTTACAAGGTCTTAAAACAGGATATTGGGATAAACACATCATCTTCAGATTGAAAGGATTGTAAATTTACAAGGTCTTAAAACTCAACATTTTCGATTTTAATCATTTTTTGAGATTGAAAGGATTGTAAATTTACAAGGTCTTAAAACTCGATAATTTTCATAAAATTATCCTCCTTTGATTGAAAGGATTGTAAATTTGCCTACACATATAGGTGAGCTAACAATGTTTACTGAAAATAAAGAACTAAAACAAAAGCAGAAAATTTCAATCAACAAAAGCAAATAAAGTAATAGAATTACTTAAAAACAGAAATTAAACAAAAGAAAAAGGTCAATCAACTGAAAAGCTGATTGACCTTTAGTAATAAATATTAAATTTTAGGAGGTTGTATCTATGGCAAAAAAGAAAAGAATAACTGCAAAGGAAAGAAAACAAAATCACAGAGAATCACTGATGAAAAAAGCTGATTCTAATGCAGAAAAAGAAAAAGCAAAAAAGCCGGTTGTAGAAAATAAGCCTGATACTGCCATATCAAAAGATAATACACCTAAAACTAATAAGGAAATTAAAAAATCAAAAGCAAAACTTGCCGGTGTTAAATGGGTTATTAAGGCTAATGACGATGTTGCTTATATTTCTTCTTTCGGTAAAGGTAATAATTCTGTACTGGAAAAAAGAATTATGGGTGATGTATCCAGCAATGTAAACAAAGATAGCCATATGTATGTTAACCCTAAATATACTAAGAAAAATTATGAAATAAAGAACGGCTTTTCTTCAGGCAGTAGCCTTGTGACTTATCCCAATAAACCTGATAAAAATTCAGGTATGGATGCATTGTGCCTAAAACCATATTTTGAAAAAGATTTTTTCGGACATATATTTACCGATAATATGCATATTCAAGCTATCTACAATATTTTTGATATTGAGAAAATACTTGCAAAGCATATTACAAATATTATTTATACAGTTAATTCTTTTGACCGTAATTATAATCAGTCAGGTAACGATACAATAGGTTTTGATATTAACTACCGTGTTCCTTATTCAGAATATGGTGGTGGAAAGGACTCAAATGGTGAGCCAAAGAATAAATTTAAATGGGAAAAAAGAAAGAACTTTAGTAAGTTTTATAATAAATCTAAACCTCATTTAGGCTATTATGAAAACATTTTTTATGACCATGGTGAACCTATTTCTGAAGAAAAATTTTATAATTACCTTAATATTCTAAATTTTATTCGTAATAATACTTTTCATTATAAGGATAATGACATTGAATTATATAGTGAAAATTATAGTGAAGAATTTGTATTTATTAATTGCTTAAATAAGTTTGTTAAGAATAAGTTTAAAAATGTAAATAAAAATTTCATATCTAATGAAAAAAATAACCTTTACATTATCCTAAATGCTTACGGTAAAGATACTGAAAATGTAGAAGTTGTTAAAAAGTATTCTAAAGAACTATACAAACTTTCTGTACTGAAAACTAATAAGAACCTAGGTGTCAATGTTAAGAAATTAAGGGAAAGTGCTATTGAAAACGGTTATTGCCCTTTGCCTTATGATAAAGAAAAAGAAGTTGCAAAGTTAAGTTCGGTTAAGCATAAATTGTACAAGACTTATGACTTTGTTATTACTCATTATCTAAATAGCAATGATAAGCTATTGCTGGAAATTGTTGAGACCTTGCGTTTATCTAAAAATGAGATCGGAAGAGCGTCGTGTAGGGAAAGAGTGTAGATCTCGGTGGTCG
>ERZ1024349.84-NODE-84-length-13085-cov-7.310284_pt1 | contig 13085 bp, 9 predicted proteins | sample MGYA00520789_ERZ1024349 | MGnify/ENA primary metagenome ERZ1024349 (study PRJEB33242, sample SAMEA3444257) | Homo sapiens | biome: Host associated; feature: Gastrointestinal tract; material: Stool | place: Uganda | collected 2011-01-01 ...
TGTTGTCTACGGAATTGCAAACGATCCTCAGTCTATTTCGGCTAAAGATTTTGTTGAAGGATATGAGTTTACAACCATGTGTTTCAATCGTCCGGCAATCACCAAAGACTCAAAACAGTATAAAAATATGCTGAAAGCCAAAGAGTTGGTTGAAGCCGCAGCCCAAAGGGCTAGCGCATAGAAACAAAAAAACACCGCTTAGCGTAGGCTAAACGGTGCTTTTTTTTATGCTTTTTGTTATAAACAACCATGTGTTTCTTTGGCATAACGAGCATAGTCTTTATAATATTGACGCAAGCTTTCTTCTACCAAATAGTTTACAGTACCTTTTGGATAATTACCTTTGCTATCTGGCGCGCCAGCTTTGACACCGGTCAAAATTTCTATACCATCATCAACAGTGTCAATTGCATAAATGGTAAAGCGTCCTTCGTCTACAGCCTGCACAATATCTGACCGCAGCATCAAATTATCAACATTGGTGCGCGGAATAATAACGCCTTGCTTGCCGGTTAGGCCATCGTGAGCGCAAACATCAAAGAAACCTTCGATTTTTTCGTTTACTCCGCCAATTGGCTGAATTTCACCAAACTGATTGATAGAACCTGTCACAGCAATGCTTTGCTTTATCGGCAAATTGGCAATCGCCGACATCAAGCAATAGTACTCGGTTGAAGAAGCGCTATCGCCATCAACTCCGCCATATGACTGTTCAAACACAATAGAAGCAGACAATGAAAGCGGCGAATGTTTGGCAAAACGGTTAGCAATTAATGATTTTAATATCAATACGCCTTTGGTATGAATTGGACCACTCATAGAAATTTCGCGCTCAATATCAATAAAATCGCCTTTACCAATTCTCACCTGTGTAGTAATGCGCGCCGGCTTACCAAATGAATAACGCGAAAAATCATAGACAACCAAACCATTAATCTGTCCCACGCGTTCGCCTTTGACATCCATCAAAATAGTGCCCTTGTCAATTTCTTCCAGCATGGCTTTTTTAATGCGGTCAGAACGATAAATCTGTGCTTCTATGGCTTGGTCAATATGATTTTTGCCAATTTGCTTAGAGTTGGAAACACGCGCCCAATAATCGGCCTCGCGCAATAAGTCACCAATAGAAGAAATATGCGCGGTCAATTTTCCGGCATCATCGGCCAAACGAGAGGCATATTCAATTACCCTTGCCACAGCTTGACGATTGAGCGAGCGCAGTTGTTTCTTTTTTGAAAGAGAGCCGATAAGTTTGGCATATTCCACTTCATTTTCGGCATTTCTATCCATAATCATGCCAAAATCAGCCTCAACTTTGAAAAAGTCGCGGAAATCAGGATCTCTTTCGCTCAGCAATTCATAAATTTCAAAATCGCCGGTCAAAACCACCTTAACATCTAAAGGAATCGGTTCCGGATCCAGAGAAATGGTGGTGAAACTGGTTTCTTCTGACGGCGCTTCAATTTTTACACGTTTGGAGGCAATGGCTCGTTTCAAAGAATCCCAAGCGAAAGGCTGTTCCAAAACCTTGCGAGCGTCAAGCAGCAAAAATCCGCCGTTAGCCTGATGCAATGCGCCGGCTTTAATCAAAGTAAAATCGGTCAGCAAAGCACCGTATTGCTGAATGCGCTCCACTTTTCCCACTAAATTGCCCTGAGTAGGATAGTCAACAGTAATTATCGGCGCACCGGAATTTGGCACGTTTTTAACAATCACATTAACTTTAAATTTGGCAAATTTATCTTCCTCCGGCTGTTTCATTTTGCTCAAAAGCTGCTGTAAAGGATCTTCGTCTGCACCGGTTGCCGCCGCTTGTTTATCGCTGTCAGTCGGCACAAAATCATCAATATTATCCATAATATTGTCTTGGATTTGTTTCAAAAATCTGGACGGCTGTTGGCTTTTATATTTTTTACGCAAGGCATCAATCGGATCTTTCACCGCCGAACGAACAAATTTTTCACGCAAAATAGTAATCTCGCGTTTTTGTTTTTCTTCCCAACGCGGCAAATCCTGAGTAGCGTTTTCAATTTCTTCCTGCATGGCGTTTAAATCGTCCATAACCAGCTTCTTTTCTTCTTCCGGAAGCTGTTCAAACGCATCTGGGCTTAGAACTTCGCCATCTTTCATCGGCGCCACGACAAGCCCCATTTGCATATGCAGCAAAGAAACCCGCTTGCCTTTAGCTTTTTTTTGCAACACATTGATATATTCTTCTTTTTTAGCCTTATATTTTTGGCGAATAATACCAAGCGCAGCTTTATATTCCTCGGATTCAATGATCTCTGGCAGCGAATCTGCCAATTCATCGAGTAACTCATCAACATCTTTGGCAAATTCTGCGGCTTGACCGGCCGGAAAACTCATAGCAATCGGTTTATATGGCTCATCAAAATTATACACATAAGCCCAATCGTCTGGAGTTTTGCGGTTTTTAGCTTCCTTTTCCAAAATACGTTTAACCAAACTAGTTTTGCCGGTTCCCTCAGGCCCCAAGCAAAATAAATTATAGCCGCGAGATTTGATGTGTATGCCAAGCTCCACCGCATGAATAGCCCTATCCTGTCCCAAAGCTGATAAACGCTCTTCCAAATCGGCAGTTGTGTTAAAATCAAATTTTGACGGATCACATTTGCGATAAAGTTGGTCGGAAGTTAATTTTGTAATAGCCATTTTAAAATTTTCCTTTATAATTTATAGAGTGTTTTTATAATAAACTGTAAATTGCTAATAGAGTGTAAATGTTGGAAAAATATTTTATTTTTGGCGGCTTGGGCGGTCTGCTTGCTTTAATTTTCCTAATTGTTTTAGGATTTTTAACCTATTGGCGCTTTAAGCATTTGAAAAAATTGGCGCAGATAAACATCTTAAAACGGCAGCAGATATATAAAGAATCAACTTTCTTTTCAACCCTAGTTGTCAATAAAGCTTTAGCCGAATTATTCTTTTCTTTTTCTGACAAGGCTAAAAATGCCTTAATTTACTTAATCGGCGGACGTCCAGAAAAAGCTGCTCTTTACTTTAGAACAAAAAACAAGCCTTTAAGTTTGTTATTGCAAGCGTTTACTCAAACGCCGGAAAAAATATACGGAAAACTGAAAAAATCGCGCAAAAATTTAAGCTGTCCGCAAACACTTTTAGCCACCGCGCAGCTTGCACATTTTCTTTTTTTTGACAGAGAACTGCCTAGCCTATTGCGGCATTTAAGCTCCAAGCATTTAACACAGCCGCTTAAAGCCTACAAAGCCTATTTATTGGCGATTTCCTATTTACAAGAAGGCGATATGCTCTCAGCTTCGGAACAAGCTTCTTTGGCGCTAAAGCTTTTTAAGCACCAACATTTTCTATTTGAAGAAGCGCAGACTTATTTGCTTCTGGCTGAAATTTATCGTATCAGCTGCGTCAATGACATTGCCCAAACCATGATTGAATCTGCCTTAAAAATATTTTCTGCCGTTAATCTAGATTTTTTCAAAGCGCAGACCACCGCTATGCTGGGTATGCTTATGCTGTTTGAAAACAGGCTGGAAGAAGCCGAAGACAAACTAAACACCGCTTTACAAACTTCTAACAAAAGATTGAGCGCCGATATTTTTAATCAATTGTCTTTATTGCATTTGGCTAAAAAAGATGAAAAATCAGCACAAAAGAATGCTCATAACGCTCTTATTTTACACCAACAAATTAACAATGCGCGCGGCATTGCTTTTAGTCTGCAGCTTATTGGGCATTTTGCTTTGGATAACGGAAAAAATCAAAAAGCGACCACAGCCGCCAAAAACGCCGCTGCTCTTTATTTGGAACAAAAAAATTATTCTGCCTATGCAGAATCCTTATATTTACAGGCTCGCGCCTTAAGCAAACAAAAAAAATATTCGGCCGCAGAAAAGCTGCTTCGCCAAATTTTGGAACAAAATAAAACTCAAGACTTAAATTTTCATATTGCCGATGCCTATAGTCTGCTGGGATTGATTTTTTTGCAAAAAAATGATTTACAACGGGCAAAAACTTTGCTGCAGCAATCGTTGTTTTTGGAGCAAAATCATGAACGATGCAACGGTTTGGCCGCCGACTATGCTAATTTGGCATTGATTGAAAAACTTTCAGGCAATCAATCCGCCGCCGCCGGCAACATCAAACTAGCCCTAGAATATGCGCAAAAAACCGAAGACGCTGATTTAATCAATCTTATTCAAAAACAAACAATTTCTGCATAAAATTCTTTACTTTACCTAACGCTTTGTGTAGAGTGAAAAAGTAAATTGAAGTTTTATCTTAGTTGCTAGATGATTCAGCCGCCCAAACAAAGGATATATAATGTTTGATTTAACCCCTTTTTCGAAAATTTCTTTGTCAGGTTCCGCCCAGTTGAATGACTTTTTAGCCATGCTTTTAGCAAAATTTGATAAATTTCACTCCATCGTTATCCAAGAATTTGGGCCAAACGGCATTTATATTATGGCCACTTTTGCCGTGTTTTTAGTTTTGATAGCGCTAATATATATAAAATCTGTTATTGATACTTTTCGAATTGCTGATGGAGAATCCTCTGCAGCCGGATTATTTTATACGGCAGAAAATGCAAATAGCGGAGGCACGGCTAATACTCTGGCTGATGAAGCAGAAGAATTTTTGGAAGACGCTCGCCCAAGATTAACCATAAACACAAACAACGAAATTCCGCAAAATTCACAACCGCACACTTATTCAGAAAAAAGAAACGCCGCTCTAGAAGAAAAAGAGCAAGAAATCTCACGAGATTTGGTGCTTTCTTCGGCCACAACCGATGATATTTTGCGTTTGAAAGACCATTTAAAATATCAGGCTAAACAAAACCAAGATATTCGTTTGGACTGGGACAAAAATGTTGATAACATCCAAGAAGAATTGGATAACACAACTTCATTAAATTATCAAAGACCGCAAGAATCAATGAAAGAGCTTATCGGTTTGATAATAAATATGCTCAGCCGTGAAGTTACTCCTCAAAAAATTGCACAAGCCGTGTATTATCGCAATCAAGGTGAAAAAAACACCGAAGAAATATTACAAACAATTTCTGCAGTCAGAGATTTTGTTACCCTTTGCAATACTGGCAAATTTAACTCTATTCCGGCTCGCAGTGAGTTACCTTCAAACAATGAAGCTCTTTATAATTGGGCGCAAGGTGATAATTCTCTTTGTCTGTTACTATTAGAAAACTTAATTAAACAGCAAATAGACACGGCAGAAACCAAAAGCGGACTGCCGCAAGATTTGATTTATGCGCAAGCCGCATCATATTCTTGCTTATTTGGCACCATAGCAATGGAAAACAACCTGGAACTGGCACAAAATTCTTTTGAACTTGCATTGGAGCTGGCGCCGCAAAGCATAAACGCATGGAGTCGCTGCGGTGATGTTTATTGGCAGCAGAAAGACTATAAAAATGCTGTTTACGCCTATCAAAATGTAGCGGATAACGGTGATAAAATCCTCTATGCACCACAAATTGCAAATGCCCGCCATAAACTAGCTGAATACAACATAGATTCCGGCAATACAGATACCGCCGCCAAACTGGAAAAAGACAGTCAAAGCTACTACGATGAAATAGGTATAACCAAAGCACTGTCTGACAAAGAAGATGAAAATCTTAATTTTATTGCCGAAAATCAGCAAATTAATCTGGAAAGTTCTATCATAAAACTTTTGCAGGTTCGCCAAGCTCAATATACCTAGACTTTTTTTGTTGATTAAAGCAATTAGTCTTGAAGAACATAAATCTTCATGTTATGAATAAAATAATTTATAAATTGTGTTTTGCTGGAGGAAAAATGAAAAAAAATGCAGGTTTGATTATTTTAATAATCCTTGGAATTTTGTTTTTGGTTGCAATGAAATTAAACTGGCTGCCAAACCTAAAAAGCTCATATGCTCCTGACGAAACTCAAAATCAAGAATCGTTCAACATCAGACGGACGGAAGACGGCGTGCAGAAAAATTATTTTGACGACGGCTCGGTGCAATCGGAAACGCCTTATAAAAACAGCAAAGTCGATGGTGTTGTCAAAACCTATTATGATGACGGAACCTTGAAATCAAAAGCACAATACAGCGCCGGAAAACAAGAAGGTCAAACCGAAACATATTATCCTGACGGTTCTGTAAGTAAAACTTTTACCTATAAAGACAATCAGCTAAATGGTCCGGTGCAATCATTTAATGACGAAGGAAAACTTTCTGTAAAAGCCGAATTTAAAGACAACGTGCAAGTGGGGACAGAAACAGGTTATTTTGATGACGGAAAAACTATCAGTTACACATTGCCGTTTAGTGATGAAGGCAAAATAGACGGTAAATTCACACAATATTTTGAAAACGGAAAAATTGCTTCCGAAACAACCTATATAAACGGCAAGGCCGAAGGCGCAGAACAAGTTTATTATGAATCCGGAGAATTAAAAGAACTGAATTCTTATGTAAATGATAAATATGAAGGTTCGCAAAAAACATATTATGAAGACGGAAATCTTTTTGCCGATGTAAATTACAAAAATAATGAAGTTTCCGGCGAGGCCAAAACTTATTATAAAAATGGTCAATTAATGGAAACGGCGATGTTTGCCAACAATTTGCGCAACGGTGTATATAAAAAATACTATGACAACGGCAAACTGGCTATTGAAGCAAACTTTACCAATGATGAGCCAAACGGACTAATGAAAACATATTACCGTAACGGCAATCCGGCCTCTGTTTTGCCTTATACATACAGTGTGCTGAACGGGCAACTGCAAACATTTTATGAAAACGGGCAGAAAAAATCTGTCACAGACTTTAAAAATGGCAAAATTAACGGTCATGACATTGCCTATTATCCAAATGGCAAAATCAAATATGACAGAACTTATGAAAATGGAATTTTAAGCGGTCAATCAATTGATTATTTTGACAATGGCGATATTCAAAAAACAGCAACCGTTCAACAAGGTGTCGTTGACGGCGTTGTGACGCAATATAACAAAGGCGGTAAAAAATCTGCTCAGGCCTTTGTGCAAAACAATAAAATTTCCGGACAAATAACATTGTACAAAGCCGATGGCAAAAATATTGACCAAGAAATTGGTTTTGCAAACGGAAAAATCAGCGGCAATGTCGTTACCCGTGATGACTTTGGTAATAAAGTTACTGAATCTGTTTATGAAAACGGTTTGTTCACCGGTAAAGAAGACGGATATTATAAAAACGGATCTTTGAAATATAGACTTGTTTCAAAAGAAAAAAGCGCTAACCCGCTGCAGTTTACCGGATTGTTGACTTTGTATTATGAAGGCGGCAACAAAATGGCTGAAATTCCATATTCCAATGGTGTGCAAAACGGTACAATTCAAACATTTTTTGAAGGCAGCGGAAATCTGAATGAAAAAATAGAAATACGCAATGACCAACGCAATGGTCAATATCAAGAATATGATAAAAACGGTCAGTTGCTTGTAAACGCAACCTATAAAGATAACATGCTAAACGGTGATAAAACTTATTTTTATGCCAACGGAAAACCTATGTTGAACTTGACTTATTACAAGGGCGTGCTCAATGGAGAAGCAACCTCTTTTGACGAGCAGGGCAATAAGTTAATTTCTATGAAATTTGCCAATAATTTGCCTGATGGCGCGCAAACAGCATATTATCCTAATGGCAAGGTGAAGTTTAGCAAAAATTATAAAAATGGGGTTTGGAACGGCAAAACCTATAAAGAATATGATGAAAATGGTCTGCTTGAATATGAAGTTAAAGACAGCGGCTATGAAATCAGCTACTTAAAAAACAATGGATCTGGCAATATGGTTAAAATGTCTGATAAAGAAAAAACTGAACTGCTGAAACGCATAGATAACCGCGAAACTGAAAAAGAAATTGTAACTCAATTTTTAGCCAATCAAGCTGCGAAAAAATAATTTTTTAGAGGTTTATCATGATAGATTTGGAAATAAATCAGCGCTTGATAGATATTGAAATGACGCTAGACAACCAACAAAAAGCGCTTGATGATTTGAGCGAAATGGTGGTTAAGCAAGGTAAAATTATAGATACATTAACCGCGCAAAATACTTTGCTGAAAAGTATGCTGTCGCAGGATATTGTCAAACCACAGAGCGAAGAAACACCTCCGCCGCACTATTAAAGGAGAACTGAAATGCGCGTTGTTATAAAACCTACATACGAAGATTTATCTTCTTGGGCGGCAGATTATGTCGTTTATAGAATAAACAAACACCGTCCTACCCCAAAAAGGCCGTTTGTTTTGGGCTTGCCATCCGGTTCTACACCGCTTGGAATGTTTAATGTTTTGGCAAAATACTATAAAGAAGGCAAAGTTTCATTTGAAAATGTAATCTTTTTCGGTACCTGCGAATATGTTGGCGTCGGCGCCGGTGATGAGCGTGGATTTCAATATGCTTTGTGGGATAAATTTTTGAAATTTGTAAACGTTAAAAAAGAACATGTGCATTTTTTGAATGGTTTGACCACAAACTTTTCTAAAGAATGCGCATCATACGAAAAAGCCTTAAAAGATTGCGGCGGCGTTAATTTATTTATTGGCGGACTGGGCGAAGACGGGCATATAGCTTTAAACGAGCCGTATTCTTCGCTAAACTCTCGCACCAGAGCTAAACTTTTGGCGCCAAGCACTTTGCGCGCCAACTCTCGTTTTTTTGGTAACGATGTGAGCAAAGTCCCGACCGTGGCTCTGACTATTGGTATTGAAACCATGATGGAGGCGGAAGAAGTTTTGATTTTAGCCACAGGCGCCAAAAAAGCACAAGCTGTGCAACACGCTATTGAGGGCTATGTTTCTCACGTTTGGCCGATTACCGCTCTGCAGCATCATCCGCATGGCATTATCGGCTGCGACAAAACAGCAACAGAGCTGCTCTCGCAAGAAACAGTGCAGTATTTTTCCGAGTTGGAAAAAAATAATTTTTCTTAAGATTTTTAATTCAGTATTCAAGCACCTCTGACATATTTTTGTTTGAGGTGCTATTGTTTTAAAAGACTAAAATAAAATAACAACCCTTATCAACGCATAAATTACAAATATTCTGTACATCTGCTATTTTTACATCTTTTAAGCACCAAGCACCTTCTGAACAATAACCATCGCCCCAATAGTTTCTTGGAGCTTCAACAAAAACATTGTACACAACAGAATGTAATGGCTGAATTATATCAAGCATTAAATTTGAACATAATTGTCTTAAATTTTGCGTACTTACTACTTTTCCATCTCTTATTTTAGTCATTGAAATAGAAAAAGAAAGATGTCCATTTCGGGAAAATGCATAGACAATATTTCCTAATGAATCTACATGCATATATTGCCCCGAAACGCCGGTCTTCTTCCAATTTGGAGGAACAACTCCTTCCGCTTCGGCAACATCGGTCAATAGTATCTGGTTAGATGTCCCTTCTTTGGTCAATTTTTTACCTTCTTCAACATATTTCAACATACCAAAAATATAATAGATGTATTCAGATTTAGCCTTGTTGATTTTCCACATCTCCATAGCCTTTGAATATCCGGCAATACCACCAACGCTCAGCACAGCTATAATTGCCAGAACTCCAAGCATTTCTATCATTGACCGACCTAATCTATCTTCATCACGACGCAAAGTTATTGGATTGCTTCGCTGCACTCGCAATGACGATGGCTGAAATTTAATTTTACCAGAATTTAAATCTCTTTCTAATTTACTTTTCATTTCAACTTCTTTTCTTTTTGAATTTACAACAAAAAAGCCGCCTGAAAAGACGACCGGAAGTTGAGAACTATTGCTTATAAGTATAGTGTAGCATATTAGCGTATAGCGTATTCTGCTACCTTCCGATCAATAGATCAGAAGGTATTTAACGTCTAATATTTTGACGTATAAGCAAGAGGTTCTCACACCTCAGACAAGCTATCACCCATCCAAAGCAAGGATACTAAAACATTTGCTAAAAGTAAAGTTTATTTTTGTCGGCACAGTGCTAAAATTTGCGATAAAGCCTGCGCCGGATTGGCTAAATAAATTTGCTGCCCGTTCAAAACACAGCTGTTTGCTTTTTCGTCATAACGGCAATACGGCGTTACAAACTCTCTGCCATAAATAACGCTGTCATCAATATGAATACAAATATTATGCTCCTTGCAATATTCTGCCTTCGCTTTATTCCACAATTCATCATCAATACGAAATGAGCCGTCGTCATAAAATTCCACCTGATGACGCTGCTCATAATAATCGAATATACACCAAAGTTTGGTATAGGGAATTTGATATTGATTTAAATAGGCCAAAATTGTTTCGCGAGGTCCGCCGCTGATAATATAAACTTCCATACCAAATTTTAAGGCTGCACGGCAAAATTCTCTAAAAAAATCCGGTTTGGTATTTATCACACCATGAAAGTCCACACCGATTTTAGGTTTAGTATCCGCTTGCTGAATCGCCAAAGTTTTTTGCATACCATTCCTTTAATGAGTTAGGGCTGAGCATTGACAAAGAATTTATATCAACTTTTGCGTCGTCAGCGTTACCGGTAATTTTATAAGTAGCGGCAAAAATCGTACCGTCCTTGCTGGCAAGCAGATTGCCAACCACCGGAATTTTACCCAAAAAGCGGTTAATACTATAGGCCGGAGCAATAACGCCGTTCATTTTAATATCATCGGTAGCGCGGTTATAGGTGCCGTTGGTGGTGATACCTACAACGTTGCCCTCGGCTTTAGCCTGTTTTAGAGTCAATATTTTATATTGATATTCAAACGGTGCGTTAAAGTGCGTAAAAGTCAAACCATCGCCTTTAAGCAAATCCAGCATGCCCGTAAAAGACGCCACGCTCAAAAGTTTTGCCACTACCGGCGCGTTTTGAATGCTGAAATCACGCACCTGCATATGTCCGATAAACTTTTTATCGGCTTGGCGGCGAGCCTCAATTTTCATAGTTCCGCCAACCATATTGTCATACAGGCGCAAAACCTTAAAAGTACTTCCGGCGTTGTTACTGTCAATAGAAAGATAGTGTTCTTTATTGCCTTTTGGAATATAGTCCAACTTCAATTTAATTGATTTATCAATACCATAGTTGCCGACCATGTGCAGTTCTTCCATACCGATACCATTACGGATTTTGGCGCTGCCGGCAAAATTTTGAATCGGCGTGGTATTGTTGGTCCACAAGCTGTTAACAGTCATAAATATGTCGGTATTGTTCGCCTTTTCAAATCCATCATCATCATTTGCCTGCACAGGAAGCTGATTATTATTCTTTTGTCGCTTACTTTTAATCTGCTCAAAAAACGGTGATAAATCATAACTCAAACCAGAAATTTCGACCTTCAGCCATGGATTTGCCGAATCACTCAGGCAGACTTTAGCGCGAGCAGACGTTTTCGGGCCTTTGATTTGATTAATATCCACTGTTTTCACTCTGCCGTTAGGATACATAGTTAATCCTCCGGCAATATTAAAGCCGGACTTTTGCAGTTTGATATTTTTTATAGACTTAATTTTATCTTTTATCAAGACAACATCGGCACTGGCACTAGAGGCTTGATTCAAAGGCTTAACAAAACCCAAATAAGCAAAATCTATCGCCGTATTTTTCAAATCTGCCTTAACTTTTACAGAAATTTCATCATTTTGCTGAACGGTTATATCCGCATCAACCAAAGCATAGCCAGAAATATTAGGCTCTTGCAACACAGCCCAATCCAAACCCAACGCTTTTTTAGCAGCATCATCAAGTTTAAAGGAAATATTACATTTGCTCTTATATTTTTTTTCGGCAAACTTTTCATTAATAGCCAATTTTATCGGCAAAGTATCATAGTTGGCTTCACCGCTCAAACTCCAGCCATCAGAATTGACAAGCAGTAATAAATTCTGCGCCGACATTGTATGCCCCGGCACAAAATTTGAGTTAGACACATCATGCAAATCGGCCTTTACATCAACCTTAATATCGTTGGCGTCTAAATCCTGTTTCAGCTCAAAATCAAGTTTTAATTGCACATCGACATTACCATTAATAGTTTTGGGATCAACTCCCATTCCGGCGGCTATTTTCAGCGGCGGATTATTAATCAAATTCAGCGCGTCCGTGATGCTGGAGTTACCAATAAGATTTATAGAAATAAAATTATCTTCTTTGTGCAAATCATAAATATTAACATTACCGCCGGTTATGATAACGCCGTCGCTAACTCCTTTATCTACGTCAATAGAAATATTCTGCATACTAAATTTAGCGCGGCCATAAACATTATGAACATCCGGCATTCCTTCTAGATAATGCAAATCTCCGTCTTCTAAATCGGCAACACCTTCTAAACTCAGCAAACCAAAGGACTTTGCTTGGTTATCATAACCAAACTTGAACACAAACTTACCGTTTTTTGCCTGCCCGCCGGTCAAACCGTCCTTACACCATTGCCATGCAGGTTCGGCTAAGTATCTTGGCCAAAAACGAGATAAATATTTCAACGAAAACTCGTCAATTTTAGCGGTAAATTCAGCCGTTACACCTTCAAGCGAATGTTCAAGATAATAGTTTTCCAATCCCTTGGCAACAAAGCTGATTTGCGCGGTCTGCCCACCCATTTTGAAATCGGCGTTTTTAATATTCAGTTCATCAAATCCGCCGGTAAGCTCTCCTGCCAGCACCATTTCATCTATTTCATAATTGTACTTTTCATCATTGTCAAAAGCCACATAGCCATGACCACCGTCCAGTTCAAAGTTGATTTTTTTGACTGCGTCACTCAAATAGGCGGCGGCATTTTCCGGATGCTGCAAAATATCCGAAACATCTATTTCTGTGTTGATTTTGCCATTAACCGGCACATTAATGCTAAATCCGGATTGCGTTTCTTCATCTGTCAGCTGGGTGTCGAAACTGCTCATAATATCCGATAAAATCAAATCCGAAAAATAAACTTCCAAATCCAACTTATCGCTGGAAGCATGATATTCACTTTCAAACCCTACGGAAGCAACCTTATCATTCAGGCGCTAAACTATGATGAAAGCGATTACAGCGTTGGTTTAGGCAAG
>ERZ1024349.90-NODE-90-length-12825-cov-7.829757_pt1 | contig 12825 bp, 13 predicted proteins | sample MGYA00520789_ERZ1024349 | MGnify/ENA primary metagenome ERZ1024349 (study PRJEB33242, sample SAMEA3444257) | Homo sapiens | biome: Host associated; feature: Gastrointestinal tract; material: Stool | place: Uganda | collected 2011-01-01 ...
GGTAGCTCTAGATCAATTTGTTGAGAAGGAGTAAAAAAAATGGATTCCTCCGAATTTAAGCTCGATCTTTTGCAAGATGCAAAAGTCTCTTCCTCCGTTACTGGAGATGGAACCTGTGCATCATTTGTATCAATAATTGCTGATTATTTATGCGATGGTCAGATCCTTCCAGAATTTTATCCATCATATTATGTTGGAAAGAATGGCAGGTATTCCCTTAGAATAGATGGATATAATTATGATGAATTTGATGGAACAGTTTACCTTGTTATAGCCGATTATGACGATTTAGATCATGAGCGAACTTTAACAAATACCTTAGCCTCAAAGTGTTTTGATAAGCTTAAGCACTTTTTAGAATCAAGCGTAACTGATTCTTTATACAAAACAATAGAGGAGAGTACACCTGTATATGATATTGCAAAAACACTAAAAGATAAGTTTTCGTCTGTTCAACGAATTCGTTTTTTTTTGTTTACTGATGCAGTAAAGAGCTCTCAAATTAAAGAAATTGAACAAGATTCATTCAATGGAGTGCAAATAGAGAAGCAAATATGGGATATAGCAAGAGTATTTAAGCTATGTTGCATGGAAGATAAAAATCAAGAAATAACAATTGATTTTTTAGACTATATGAAAAATGGCATTCCTTGCTTGGATACAGGAAATTTTGATACAAATAAGTATAGAAGTTATTTAGGAGTCATTCCTGGAACTGTATTAGCAGATATTTATGATAAATATGGAAGCAAACTTTTAGAGAGCAATGTAAGATCTTTCCTTTCTACAAAAGTTGCGGTAAATAAAAAAATTAGAGCCACTTTAATCTCAACACCAGAAATGTTTTTTGCTTATAACAATGGCATATCAGTGACAGCTAAAGAAGTTCAAATATCTAGCACATCAGACGGAATTTTTATAAAGGCTGCTAAGGATTTTCAAATTATTAATGGAGGCCAAACAACAGCCTCAATCGCATCAGCAAGATATAAGGATAAAGCAGATCTTTCAAGTGTATTTGTTCAGATGAAGCTTACAGATATTCAGGAATCGACACCTGAAGATTCAGATGCTTTAATTAAAAATATTTCTAGATCGTCAAATAGTCAAAATAAGGTCAGTGATGCTGATTTTTTTGCTTCTCATGCTTTTCATCGTACTATGGAACAAATTTCTAGACATACTTTTGCGCCTCCTGCTTTTGGTGCTCAGTATCAGACAAAATGGTTCTATGAAAGGGCTAGAGGTCAGTATGTTCAAGAACAAATGAAATTGACTCCCGCTAAAAAAGCGGCGTTTAAATTAGAAATTCCAAAAGACCATGTTATTAAAAAAACAGATCTTGCAAAAGTTCAAAATTCCTGGTTAGGAAATCCTCATGTAGTAAGTAAAGGTGCTCAAACAAACTTTATATCATTTGCAGATTATATAGAAAAAGAATGGGAGTCAGATAAAAATAGGTTTAATGAAAGGTATTTTCAATCGACTGTTGCGTTAATTCTCATTTTTCAATATCTAGAAAAAGCTATTAGTCAGCAACCTTGGTATCAAGGAGGATATAGGGCTAATATTATCTACTATACCGTAGCATTATTTCACAATCTTATAAAGAAAAAGTATCCAGCATCGGATTTGAACTTATTGACAATATGGAAAAAGCAGGATGTTCCAACTCCTATTAAAGAAAATTTATTGGAATTAGCTAAAATAGTTCTGGATAACATAACCTCTCCTTCAAGGCATATAGCAAATGTTACACAGTGGTGTAAAAAAGCGGAGTGTTGGAATTCTGTAAAAGAAATCTCTTTTGAGCTTACAGGAATAGATGATTATTTGATATCAAACGAAGATGAAAAAAACGAAATAAAAAACGCAAAAAGAGATCAAAAAGAAGTTAATGAAATTAACGATCAGAGTGAAGTTGTAAAATACGGAGCCTCAAATTGGAAAAGATTAAATGATTTTGTTGCAATAAACAATAGCTTAGTCTCGCCAAGTGACGTAACAATTCTGAGAATAGCGATGCAAATACCAAATAAGCTACCATCCCCTTATCAAAGTAAAAAATTACTCGCTTTATTGAACAGAGCTATTGAAGATGGGTTTACAAAATAAAAAATTGAAAATGTAAGTTTATAGTGCATTCCCAAGTTTACGTCATAATCTTATTTTAACTATTTTCGGTGGAAACGTCTTCAAGAGAATTTGCGTTGTAAATTCCATCCGAAGGAGCAATATGGGGATAATTTTCTTTTGCTAGTGTTTTTAAAACAGCTTCAAGAATTATCTTAGCTCCTTTACATGGAACTGCCATACCAATTTGTTTTCTTACACTTTGAGTTGAACCAAAAAATTCAAAATCATCTGGGAAAGTTTGTAATTTTGCTCTTTCTCTGTTGGTTAAGGCTCTGGGTTCGCTCCAGTGGTAAACGTGTGTCCCACCACCTCCACTACCAGTTATTGTGTATGCTGGTTTGTGTGAATCAAGTCTTCGGTATATTTGAGATAATCTAGCTCCTTTTACCTTTAGCTTTAACTCATCAGGCATTGCATGCTCTGCTTGCCACGCGTTTTCACCTTCACCTATGTAATGTAATCGCTTTATTACACGATCGCTTTGTCTTACTTTTTCCTGATTTTTTGCTTTTGGATCTATTGATTCAAGAGCTTCTTTGCAGGTAACAATTTTGTAACTAGGTGTTGGAACTTGAAAAGTAAGACCTAGATCTCCTCTTATTCCTATAATTATATATCTGTGCCTTCTTTGTGGAATCTCGTAATCTTCAAATTTATATAGATTAACGGTTAATGTGTATCCATACTTTCCAGCATGGTTTAAATCGTGCAGTATTTTTTTTAAAGCTTTTCCAGAGTTAGAGCTTTTTATTCCAGATACGTTTTCTGCAAAGAAAAATAATGGATTTACTCTATTTATGTACTTTATACCGTAAGAATATAGTGCCCCGAATTTTCCTTTAAACCCTTTTTGCTCTCCTACAAGAGAAAAATCATTGCAAGGAAAACCGTAAAGAAAACCGTCCACTTCAGGAAGTGAATCTATGTTAATCCCTCTGATGTCTCCCAAATAAAAAAGATCTTTTGCATTTTTATAACCTTTTAAGACATTGTGTATGTATGTTTCACTTGTATCCTTGTCGTAATCTGTTGCCCATTTGTGTACAAATGAAAATTTCGGGTGCTTAGCTAAATTTAAGGCAAGACCAATTCCTCCTGGCCCGGAGAACATTTCTCCGACAGTTAGTTTTTTACACATAAAATTCTCGGCAAAAGATTTAATTATAGCACATAAAAATATCAGCCATTATAATCTACAATTTTTGAAAATGCAGCATAATTGTTGTTGACAATCTTCAAGTTTTAGTGAATTGTTTATTTGTGTTGTAACACCTGAATTTAAAGCAAAAAAACTAAATTTGATTAAAATTTATGAATAAAGATGAATTTTGATTTAATAGGATGGAAAAGGATTAACTTGAAAAAATAGCATTGTAGGCAGGATATGTTAAATAGTCCCAAATTGAAAATTTGAGGAATTAGACTATTTAACTCAGCCCTTTCAAACTGCGTTTTCAAGCTGCTATTCCTGTTCTAGTGAAACTGAAAATGCTACCGCATTTGAAGGTAAGATTCTAAAAAATTAAATTATGGAAATGTATACAAAATAGACAAAAAGAAAAAATTAGCAATTTAAGCCATATTTCAGCGATTTAATGATTAGTAATAGGGTTACTCATTGAAGATGATATTTGCCTCTCTATGAAAGAATTTATGTGTTCTCCGTTGATTTTTAAATTAGCCTCTCCAAGTTACTTCGTCTAAAAATTCTTCTCAGGTAATTCAGAAAATTTATGCATTGATAACATGATTTGGATATAAAGGAAATTACAATCATACAAATTTCAATTTAACTTATGATTTCATCCATCGCTGCAATATAAAAGCAGAATAATGTCCAATTTTAGAAAGACCGTTAAGATAAAGAAATTTGTTATGAAAATGAGAAGCAGGAAAAAGGAAATTATTGTTGGTAACAAGTTGGTTAAAGTATATGACTTAATACTTTATAGAATGCCTTATTAGTTAAAAATAGTGAAGATAAATAAAAGTGGGGGCTGTTGCCCCCATCGTTGTTTAACGAACATATATGATGGTAATTAGAATACCCAACCAAAAAAAGACGAACAGTCCCATAAAATAGTAGTGTATTCTCATAATATGTTCTACTTGGTCACGAGACGCTTTCAATCTTCCTTTTGTAATCTCATCTAAGATCCAAATGAAAACAGTAAAAGGATCGCTACGATCAATGCTAATGTGAAATTTACGTTCAAGAAGATCACAAAACTCTCTTTTTTTATCTTCGGTGAATGTTGCTTCAAGCAGATCTAATTCTTGCTGCCAAGACAGTTTATGCGCTCTAATCTTCATCGTCTCTACACTCCAAATTAAATAAATGTTCAATGCTGAAACAGCAAGAACAAATATCATTGTCAAAAGAGCTTAAAATCTGATTTAGATAATATTGAGCTCTTAATTTTTCAGCTTTTCCTGCAGGTCTGTCAAATAGAGTATATGAACCAAGTTCATCATCTTTAGCATTTGCAAGTTCAGACAATGCATAATGACGGTCATGTAATTCATTAACCAGTTTTCTTTGCAATGGATTACAACGAGGTAGTTGAGTGATAAAAACAGGACGTTGCATCATATCGTAAACATGTTGCGCACAAAAATCATCTTCCGTTAGTGGGTCTGATTTAGGAGAAACACTATTGTTAAGCCAAATAGCATATCTACAGTTAAAATCCTTTTCAACGAGCTGCTCTAAGCATTTTATGCATTCATTAAAGGATGAGCCAGAAGTTACTGGAACATGAATTATTAACTTTGAACCATAAACCTGGATTTCTTCATCGCCTCCGTTACTTAAAAATTCATACCAGGCTGAATATGAATTTGCTCCTGTATCTATGACTATGTTCCTGTCTTGAAATGTCCTGAAAATTTCAGGCATTCTTTCAAAAGAAATTAAATTATCTGAATCAAACAATGGAAAAGGAACAGTGTTATAGTACTTGGTCTCTTTTAACCATGTGTTGGCAGTATCTGTATCTACAACAGTTAACATCTGATTAACTGATTTTAGGTACTCAGTCAAATAACAAGTAATATAAGTTTTGCCAATACCTCCTTTTGATCCTAAGACTAGGTGGACATACTTGTGTTTCAGTTTATTTGTTAGATCGTTCATTTTTTTACTCCTGTAAACATAAATATTTAACGTTTAGAAAACCTTTAGAGATTCTTCCTTCTACAAAAGAACGAAGATCCTTTGAACAAATGGTTTCGTTGTTGAACTTGAACAGGTGACTGGAAAGTCCTTCCTGCTCAGGAAGAATTTCATAGCCAGATGGAATTGGTGTAAGTGAAGAATCTTCATCAGATGAATAACCATCAAAGATGCAACCGTCTGCATCGATCATGATTTTTGAGAATTCTCCATTAAAGATTTTTTTACATTCATCTGCTGTCATTTCTCTTAATGGCAGTTTTGGATTTGGAAGTAGCATCTCAGAAAGATCGTTAATATCAGATTGCTCTCTATTTGTAGAGGCTTTGATAAATCTATATTCCATTTTTGGAGATGCTTGATGAACAATATTTGATGTTCTCGATTGCTGCTCACTAGATTGACCAATAACCATTTCTCTTCTGTCAGTCATTCCTTTCTCAGAATGATCACAAGAGACTTTTTTCATTTCATAAAACTGTTGCTGTGCTAACTGAGCTTTCAATTCGCCTTTGTGAATATTTGTTCTTACCCATGATTTAAAGGTATTGAAGTTCATGAGCTTGGCAAGTTCTTTATCACCCTGTGTAATAGACAAAAACATCATTTTTAGGGTGAAATTTTTGAGTACCATATCTTCAATTTGAGCTTTCAAATTTTGCTGAATATAGATACGAACAAAAGATTTGATATTCTCTGGAGAGTTAAGAACTCTATAATCAAGTCGATAAAACTTGCAGAATTTAGTAAAGTCGACAAAATCTGTTTTCATTAGTAATTCCTGCTTAAAGATAAAAATTCAGAATGAATGGTTGATGACAAATTGTCATGGTTGAGCATCTTTAATCTTCCAAAATAGCTTTGGGATTCCTCACTACAGCCAAATGATTTAATGAACAGACAACTTTCAAGCTGCTCAGATTTAGTCTCTTCAGCCACGATGCAGGCTAAGCCTAAGTTGATTACCCAACTGTTTAATTTGTCAGTAGATTTCTTTGTAAATCTCATTTACTTTCGTCCTCGACTTTTATCAAAGATAAAAACTCAGGAGGTAGCTGCGATTCCAGATAGTCGTTCCATTGCTGAAGAGCATTTCTTACCTCCTCTGTATATTTGTAATGGTCGTAAACTTTTTCTAAAGCAGATCGAACATCGTGTTGTAATGCCAGTTCAGCAATGTTTACAGGAATTCCTTTTGAACTCATCCAAGTTCTCATGACTTTCCTGATTCCGTGAGGATCAAGCTCTCTAGTCGTCAATGTTTTGATAGGTTCTCTGAAAGATCCTTCACATAGTGGTCGGTCGCCGTAAGGAGACTGAAACAGAAGATCTGATTTTTGTTCCTGTTGAGCAATGATGTTCAGAAGTATCTGTTTGATCTGTACAGTCATAGGTTTGATGTATTCGGTTTGAGTCTTATTTGCTCCTACTGCATCAGCCGGAATGATGATCACATCTTTATTGAAGTCACACCAAGAAACATGAAGATTTCTCACTTCACCAAATCTGAATCCAGTTAGCAGAAGTAGCAGATAGAAATATCTCTGAATTTTTGTTGTGTTTTTTAAAGGAAATATGAACTTATCGAAAATATCTTCAGGAGGAATAGTTTTAAAACCTGTCCCTTTTTTAGGACATTTAAAAGGACTTTCGCTACCACTTAACAGTCCTGCAATCGGATTAAAGGGGATTATTCCCTGTAGAGTGGCTGCCTGAAGACACATATTTACAATGGATACACCATAGTGTTTATTCCAGTCAGTCTGTCTTAACAGCAAGAATCTGGTGCAGACTTCTCTAGCTGTGATCTTGCTTAATTTAAGAGTTCCAAGACCTGTCTTGCCTATAGTTGTGTTCCAAATTGTCTGGAGGTTTTTAGCTCTGGTAGATCCATTTTTGTAGGATTCAACTTTTTTTGCTTTCCAAATATAGAAAAATTCCTCAAATGTTGGTGTGATATCCTGATCTTCGTTAGTTTCGTTTTTGATCGCTTTCTTTTCTTTCTTGACTGTCTCTTTCGCTTTTATCCTAGCTTCTGATAAGGGTATGTTAGGGTAGTATCCAATAATGACTTTTTTGTCAGTTTTTTTATTGACAAATCTGACAGCAAATTTCATCTTTGAATCTGATTTTCTTGGATAAATATATAAGTTTCCTCCCAAATTGATTAGCTTTGGTTTCTTATCAGAAGACATTGCATTTAGATCAATTAGAAGTTGTTCAAATTCTTTTTGAGAAACTAATTTTTTTTCATAATCCCTCCTAAGCAATGTTGTAATTTGCATCATTAGTTGGAACTGTAGAGCCTGTTTCACTGATCTTCGATTGTTCTTTCGATGACTCTGTGATTTTTCTGCATTTATTCTTGTAGGCTTCATTATTTTGGTTTTTTACTAAAGTAAATCTTGCAATATCTGTTTCATCTACCATTTGAGCTGCAAATTTCTTTAATAAGTCTGAGTATTCATTTCCCATTTCTTTTTTTAGGTATGCATGACCTGTTCTGATAATTTCATCTACTCTATGAGGTGCTTTTGGAGAAAATAATCTTTTGATCCTATTTCCCGATATTGAAGAACGATCAAAAGCATTACCCTGAGACTTTTCTTCAAGTAATTCCTTTGTATTTAGAAATAGCTGTTCCAACATACAAACAAATGCTTTTGGCTGATGATTAAAACTGAATAGCTTAGAACAACAACTTTTTGAAAGTCTTAAGAAGTCATGTTTTTTGCAGTGAAGATAATTTTGAGCATAGTCAAAAAAGGGAGGAAATATATAAATGGAAGGTGAATCTCTAAGATTCTTTTTATAAAACAGAATTTGTTTACCTTCAAAACGTAAAAGGCTACTAATTAACGAAAGTTGTTTTTTAGTATCTTTTGCCTGAGCATTTTCATATTTACCACCGTTCACTATTAAAGTAAGTTCTTTGATGGATAATTTTTTTATTACGATAACTTTTGGAGCTAAAGAATAAATGCTCCTTACAGATTGGTATAGCACACATAGAATTGCATATATCTTAAAAGGATCAACTTGAGTAAAACGTTCTTTTACAGCATTCGTTTTTAGCTGATCATAGATATCGCAAGCGGTATCAAGATCTAAATGAAGTTTGCTGGAAGACAGATCTTTTCTTTTGATATAATATTTGACATCAGTGATAGTGCATTGGCGTTAACTTTGGCGAGTGAGCCCAATGCACTTTCCTCATTTAACATCTTCCAATCTTTACCCATTTTATAATTTCCTCTGTTAGCCACATTGGTCTGTTCCCTACATTAGTAATTGCTTTTGGAAAACCTTCTTTTCTCTGCAATTTTTCAAAAGTACCCCTCGAAATGTTTAACACTTTAAGTACCTCTACAGTTTTGAGCAGAAGATGATCTTTAATGATCTCTTCTGCCGGTTTAGATATTTTGTCTGTTCTATTAGCCATAAAAACTCCTATTTCAAACTAAAAAATACAAAAATATTCAATGTAATTACAAATATAAAACTTGTAATTTAAAGAGTCAAACATTATCTGTCGAGCGTTTGTTAACTATTTAATTTACTTAAAAATAATGATTTGAAACATGTAAATTAAGAATTTATACTTTGAGTGAATTCAATATAAGAAAAAATGAGATTTGTAATATGGCACCAAGAGTTTTTGATTTTGCTTCATCTTCTTTATTAGTTGAAAAGTTAAAAAAATATTTTCCTAAGATGGAGAACACTGAAGCTGACGTTGAACAGGCAATGATAAAAATCTTAAAGAATCATCCAAAAGAATTTGGTGCCAATTTAAGAAAAATAAGAACATCTGCAGGCTTATTACAGAAAACACTATGTGATTATTTAGGTGTAAGTCAAAATACCTGGTCATGCTGGGAAAAGGGCATTCATACTCCAAGATTAGCTAATCTTGAGCAAATATCCTCATATCTAAAAATTGATATTGGTGAATTTTTTGTAGAAGAAGTAAGCAATCCTACTCAAAACATAGGATATTTGCCTATTTATGATGGTTCTTCTTTTTTTAGTAAAACATATGAAGATATTGCAACTAAGCGTGTTTTGCTGAGTCCAAAAGAGTTTATTCTGGATGTTTACAGGGGAGAATATGATTTTGCTTTTAGAAATAAAGATACAGCCGTTGTGGGAGAGTCTTTCTCTATTCCTTTAAATGCTCTTGTGATGTGTTCATCTGCAGAATTGATCGCTGAAAAAGAAAAGGATCTGTTCTTCTGTTCTGGTAAAGTTGTTTTAATCAGCATAACAAGGCAGCAGGCTTTGCTTAAAAGAGTTTTTTTTGATGGGAAGACCTTAAAAGTAGAATCTTTATCTAAAGGCGAACAAAATTATGAATTTCCTTTAACAGAAGATGCATACAACGGAATGGAAGATAAATCTAAAGCTATTTATCACAACCATCCAACTTTTATATCCAGTGTTGAAGTTTTTGCTATAGCAAAAAAATGTATATTTGATTTATAGGTTAAAAGTGATAATGTAAGTCATAATTGCTTTCCTTCTTAAAATGTAGTTTTGCTAATGGTACGATTTTGTATGAAAAAGATAATCATAATTGCACTAATATTTATTACTTCAATTTTTTCTGCATTTGGCAAAGATCTTCTTTTATTTGTAGATAATGGGAGTCAGCATGTCTTTTTAGGTTGCTTCAGTTGTAATCCTTATTCTAATAATTCTATTTGGAATGAATATGGGAATTATGGGTCAGAATATTTTAATCAATCAATTTGGAATGAATATGGAAATTATGGCTCAGAATACTCCTTATATAGTCCTTGGAATGAGAACTCAACTCATGCTCCCGTCTTAGTTGATGAGAAAGGTGGATTTTATGGGTATTTTACGTGCAACATCTCAATGTATAATAGGGTGTCACCTGATTTAATGGATTTTTTTTGTAAAAATAAAAAATTTATTAAAGATCATAGAGATGAAGTTTATAACAAACTTTTCTAAGTAGACATATAAATAAAGCATCAGAAGTCTTCTGATAGATCTTTTTAACTTTTTACTGAACAATGAAAATAAAGTAGTTTTATTTGAATTAGATACATTCTAAAAGTTTGCAAATTAACTTATAGATAGTAAATATGTTCGTTCTTAAAGTTGTGGATAACTTGTTGAAAAGTCGTTGAAAACTCAATTTTCTTATCCAACCTTTTCTATCAATTTTTCCAACTTGGTATATTGTTTTTCCAACATGGTACAACGGTTTTCCAACATGGTGTATCAGTATTCCGACATGGTACATCAAAATTAAAGTACTATTTCTTACAAAATAGTGTAATTTAGAGTAATGGTTACTTTTAGTTGCACTTTACATAGAGTAGTAAAAATAATTGATTACGTGACATTATGTGCTATTCAAAATAACTTATTGATTTTTATAGTTTGGAATATTTCTGCCCCTGCCACTTCCTCAAAAAATCTCTATAAATCATCCAAAATTTAATCAAGATTTTTACTAAATAACCTTTTGAAACACAATAAATTTCTTTTGATTTTTTAATTTTTCATGTTTTTTAGCATTTTGGTAAGTGGTACACCAAAATGGTGTACCACTTTTATGGTGTACCACTTAGATAATGTTATGATAGTTTTGTGTTAATTTTGACTTTCGACATACTATATATACTGTAATACTGTTTAGAATACTGAATATATAAATATATAAGAGCCTATCGTTAGATAGATTAGTTAAAAGATCAAAACAGTAAAATCCAAAATGGCAACTAAAAATAAAGATGTAGTTGAATTTGTAAAACGTTGGATTGATAAAGGTGACGAGAAACAGCACAGCCAACTCTTTTGGACTGATCTTCTATCTAACGTACTTCATAGCACTGTAAATAACGAAACAGTTAAGTTTGAATACAGAGTTCAACTAGGACATCAATCTTACATTGATGTATATCTGCCAGACTCACGAGTAATCATTGAACAAAAAGGCAGTGATATTGATTTATTCAAGGCTGCCAAACAGTCAGATGGCACAGAGCTAACACCATTTGAACAGGCTAAACGTTATAACGTAGAGTTGCCATTCTCACAAAAAGCACGTTGGATCGTTACCTGTAACTTTAAGACCTTTTTAATCTATGACATGGATCAAGATCTAAAAGGTAAAGATCCTGTCCGTATAAAATTAGAAGAACTACCTGAGAGGCTCAATGAGCTTCAATTCTTAGCTTCATTCAAGAATGACAAGATCATTGTAGAACAGGAATTATCAATTAAAGCTGGTACTTTAATCGGTAAGCTATACGATGGTTTAATCAAACAATACAAAGATCCTAAGGCAGATAACATCTTAAAGAGCCTTAATAACAGCCATTGGTCAGTAAAATTTTGGACAGGCTCTTACATCATTCTCACATCATTCAGATCAAGGGGGACAGCTACCGTCTTATAGAGAAAAAGATGTCTGGCTCTGTGGAGTTATTTAACCTTACAGGAGGATCAGATTTAAAAGGCTAAATTAATATTAATGGGATCAGTTTTAAATCGTTGTTGACACATTCTGAAGGTACTCCTGTAAATTCGCATATGGTTCTTTTACGAATAAAACTGTTGAAATAATCAACTTCATCATCTGATAGGAACCATTCTGGATTTACAAAATTACTGTTTTTCTCTGCATAGCAAGGACTGTCCATTCTGATTCTGGCAATCGGAGTATCTTCGGTAAATTTGATGGATTTAATCATCCAGATTACGTTAAGATCACGACTCTCTGCAGGACAGACCATATAACGGATATTTCGCTTCATATCAAAAGCGACAGTTGCTGATTCATTTAAAAGCTCATACAGCCGCTGTTTGTTATCAGGTTTAGTCATATATATAAGTCCCTCAGCCCACCCTCACGTTTTTACTGTTAATGTCCGGTAGTAAAAATTAAATGTACTTTGTACCACTGTAATTTGTTGACCAAAACATTAAAACAGAGGTCGTCGGTCACTCGCACTACGGTGTGTAATACATATGATGTCTGACATTCACCCAGTAAAAAACGCTACTCCTGAAATTAGTTATGCTTCGATGAGTTCTGTATTCCAGTTGGCTTTCTGCAGCTTTACTTCAAGCTCGCGCAGTTCCTTTGATAGATCATCAAGCCTCTTCTGCAGCTCCTTAACCTCAATGCAGGGTCTGATTTTGATTTCAGAACCGCGGGCTCTGTCAGTTGAGCGTCTTGAGGTTTCAGTAAAGTCCCTGTAGGAGCTGATTTCAAGCAGAAGACAGTCTCTTCTTGCAATCAGATCGGTTAGACTCTCTCCATCGATTAAAGTACTGCAGTTGGTCTTGTTGATCTGACTTATCAGAACTCTCAGTCTCTGAATGGAAGCTGAAAGCTCTGGAAGCAGTTCCTTAGGATCTTCTCCTGGAGCTTCGTTGTCCTGCACCAGAATGTTGTCTTCTATGCGATCTGATACTGCTGAGATTTTTGCTTTGAGCTCTGCTCTTTCCATTAATGCTTCTGCTAGAGTCAT
>ERZ1024349.92-NODE-92-length-12804-cov-10.017492_pt1 | contig 12804 bp, 8 predicted proteins | sample MGYA00520789_ERZ1024349 | MGnify/ENA primary metagenome ERZ1024349 (study PRJEB33242, sample SAMEA3444257) | Homo sapiens | biome: Host associated; feature: Gastrointestinal tract; material: Stool | place: Uganda | collected 2011-01-01 ...
TTTGTTTCGATTGAAAACGAGAAAAATAACAGCGATACAATCCTGATGAAAAGTGCCGTAATGGCTGCCGCAGTAAGCGGAATGGGCATTAATAAGGTTGATACAATTCAGGATATTTTCTATCTTACAACCTTTGAAAATACAAATGAGCTGTGGTACAACGGCAATGTCTATGCTCTCAGCACCAATGAGGATAAGGCAGACAGTGAACGCAGTACAATGCTGTTTCGCACCTTTCCTATCTCTGATGAAGTAAAAGAAAACTGGGGCATTGACGAGTATGAAAGCTATGTGGCAAACGCAACTCAGGTAACAACAAACGCAAATTAAAAATGAATTTTGCAAAAAGACAAGGCGACTATCGTTTTCGATAGCCGCCTTATAGTTTAATCTCTTCTGTTATTTGTTTTACTTTTTCTTTCTGTCAACAGCCGTTGCGGTAATGAATGCACCGCCGCCGATAACCAGCAGGACAATCCATAAAATCATATAATCGGTATTGCCTGTTTTCGGTGAGGCTGTATTTATCGGTTTGTTTGTTTGGTCAGCAGAACTGTTTTCGTAAGATGCAGTATTTATAGGCTTATTCGGTTGGTCGTCCGAGCTTTTTCTAAAATCGGTTGCAGGAATATCAACGGCAGCTTTTTTGTAACCGCAGACGGTGCATTCCTCATGCTTTGAGCCTTTTTCGGTAGCTGTGGCTTCCTTGTCAATAATCCATTTAAAGTTGTGAGCGGTTATGTCAGCTTTTTCGCCGTCTTCACATTCGTGCCAATGATTTGTGCTGTCATATTTCCACTCCGTGCCATAGTTGTGATTGTGAGAATCAATTTTCGGAATATCAACGGCAGCTTTTTTGTAACCGCAGACGGTGCATTCCTCATGCTTTGAGCCTTTTTCGGTAGCTGTGGCTTCCTTGTCAATAATCTGCTTAAAGGTGTGAGCCGTTATGTCAGCCTTGTTGCCGCACTCACATTCGTGCCAATGATTCGTTTCATCATACTTCCATTCCGTACCGTACTTGTGTGTATGTCCGTCTGCGACAGGAGTCATTGTAAGGTCGGTTTCAACCCAAAAACTCTGGGTGTCACTTTCATCGCCTATGCGAGTGTACTTCACTTCCCGACCGTTAATCTTTAGTTTGGCATCGGGAGAGATGTCGGCAGTATAGGCAGTCACATATACACCATAGTGATAGGTCTTTCCTGCCTCAAAAGCGGTGATCTTGTTTTTATAAATGTCGCCGCCCCACTCCGGCTCTGTGGAAACTATGCCGGTATTCTCGTCTAAGCTCCACCATTCGCAACGGAATGCATACTGATCGTTTTCAGGCACCGTTCCGGTAAAGACAGGTTTATCGCCGTCCTTGAAGCTGACAGTGGCGTCATTGATCTCCACCACATCAATAACTTTCACGGTGGTCGGCGTCATGGAAAGAATGTCATTGAACCGAACAGTCATACCGTCATCCGACACCTGTACCTGCTCAGGCTTCAAAGTGACCTCTTCATCATTGATATAGAGCTTTGTATTTTCATCAAAGCGATAGCCCTCTTCAAGCCCCAGGTCGGCAATATTAAAAGCAACGCTGTAGATATAGGTCTTGCCGTACTTAAAGCTGTCAACAAGCTGACTGTAGCCACCGTTCAGGCTTTCATCAGAGTTGATACCGATACTGCGGTCATCCTTATCCTCCCATTTTTCATATGCCACATCGGAATAAGCTGAATAGGAGTATCCGTTAAATCTCGGTGAGTCACCGTCTATATAAAATTCTGTGGTAGCTCCGTACAGCTTAACTGTGTCAAGAGGACGAATAGTGCGCATATTCATACCGTAGGTCACAACACAGGTTCGGTTGTCATCCAAAGTCATAGCATATGAGCCTTCGGGCAGACTTTTGCCGTTGAGGGTAATATCATCGGCTGAAATGCTGTCACTAAAGATGTAGCCGTCTTTGGCTTCCAATCGTACGGAATATTCATACTTGCCATCCTTATCAAAGGAGGTAAGATCTGCATAACCTGAGGGACAATAGTCCTCGTCTGAATACCAGTATGCCACGGGTTTGGTTGTGTACTCATCGGTTTTTTCCAGCTTACCCCAACATTCATAGAGAATATCGTATTTATCTCGGTCTGCAACTGCTGCCGTGGCTGTGGTGCGTGGGGCTTCGCCGTCCTTATAGTCCAACTTCACATTTTCCACGGCGGCGGAGGTAATGACGGTATTCTGTTTGGTCGGTGTAATCGTTTTAACAGCAGGGACATACAGGTATTCCCCACTCAGACTCGATTTTACGCTTTCCCCATTCACTGTAACGGCGGTTTCGCTGTTGAAGGAATATCCATCCTTCGGCTTCAGCATAAGGGAATACACATATTTTTTTCCGCTTTCAAATTCTGTGATGGTCGGCAGAGAGCCATGCGAGCCGTTATCGGAGTACCATGCGGCAACCGGTTCGTTGTTTTCAAACTGTTGCCAACATTCATAGTCAATTTCATATTTCTCTGCATCGGCAGCCGTCACCTGTGCCGTTGCCTGAGGAGCATCACCCGGCTGATAGTTGAATTTCGCATTCTCAATCGTCGCCACAGGGATGGTGTTCGTCGGCTGACTGTTTTCCTGCACAATCAGGTCGTAGGTTGTCTGATACACTTGATATTGATGAACAACAAGATTCGTATTCACACTTCCGGAAGCTGCGTTTTCGAGAGCATCCTGATCGCCGACGAGTATATCGCCATCTGGTGCAATTATATTACCACTCTCAAAATGATCAAGAATAAATGTGCTATTACGGTTTTCAATGGTAATGCTTCCTCGTGAAGAAAATTGTGCAATGATTTCATCATCAATTCTTTCGATTTCTGCCTGCACCGCATCACTATTAAAATTGCCTTCAACGAAATCCCCTGATTTGGTCACTTCTGTTGTTTCTGCCACATTTCCGTCTGCATCTTTAATGGTGACCTGTGCAGTTGTTTCAACCTTTGTGTGATAGAAAAGGCTATAGTTGTGAGTGGTACTGCCTCCGGTCACATCTGTTACACCGGCATATGCTGTAATCGGCACAATGGATAGCACCATGCACAGAGCCAGCAGAACAGTCAACAGTTTTTTTGGTTTTGTTTTTTTCATATTCATCTTCTCCTTTCAACGGCTAATGCCGCATAAAATGTTTTTTGGCTGTATCCGTTTGGTATTATTACCGTCCGTTACCGCCATATTGGCAGGTTGGCTGTGATGAACACAACCCCGTATACCTGTCAAAGATTTCACCATTATTTTAGCATATTTTACGCACAATTTTACCATAATTCCAAAAAAGTCAATTGACTATTTTGGAATTATTCTGTAATATACTCTTATAACATTATTGATAAACAAACTCGATTGGAGTGATATCTATGAAATTTTCTGAAAAATTAAACGATTATATTGAGCAGTTGTCCTGTACGGGAAAAGATATCTGTAATTTATCCGGCATTTCTGCGGCATCTCTCAGCCGATACAGAAACGGCGAACGAGTACCCGAATTTGGAACAAAGCCTTTTGAGGATTTATGCTGTGCGTTGGCACAGATTTCCGCACAAAAAGGAAAGTTACAAATCACCGCTGACGCTGTGAAAAAAGCGTTTGTAAGCTGCGATGATTTTGTATCCACAGACAAGGAGTTACTGCGGAAAAATTTCAACACACTCCTCTCTGCACTCAATGTCAATCTTACACAATTGTGTCAGTACACAAATTATGATGCGTCTGCCGTTTTTCGCATTCGTAACGGCTCAAGAAAGCCCGGAGATGCCGAGCGGTTTGCCTCTGCGGTTGCTTCCTTTGTTACAAGAACAATGCAGACGCAGTCCGAAATCGGTGCCGTTGCGGAATTGATTGGCTGTGATATTGATGAAATTTATGATTTGTCGGTTCGATACGCAAAAATAAAAAGCTGGCTTTTGAAACAGCCTGTGCAAAAAGCCGAAGGCAACAGCGTTTCAAAATTTTTAAGCAAGCTGGATGACTTCGATTTGAACGAATATATCAAGGTTATCAAGTTTGATGAGCTGAAAGTTCCGTCCGTACCGTTTCAGATTCCGTCCACCAAGACATATTTCGGTATTAAAGAAATGATGGAGAGCGAGCTTGATTTTTTGAAATCAACCGTGCTTTCAAAATCATCAGCCCCTGTGATAATGTACAGTGATATGCCGATGAAAGAAATGGCAAAGGATCCGGAGTTCCCGAAAAAATGGATGTTCGGTATGGCGATGATGCTAAAAAAAGGACTGCATCTTCATCAAATACATAATCTTGACCGTTCTTTTGATGAGATGATGCTTGGCCTTGAAAGCTGGATACCGATGTATATGACAGGGCAGATTTCTCCCTACTATTTCAAGAATGCTCCGAATGATGTCTTTCTGCATTTTTTGAAGGTGTCGGGAATCGCCGCACTTTCGGGCGAAGCTGTTGCCGGATACCATTCCGACGGCAAATACTATCTGACAAAGGTAAAGCGTGAGGTGGAATATTACCGAAAAAGAGCCGAGGAAATGCTGAAAAATGCCTATCCTTTAATGGAAATTTATCGCAGTGAACGAAAAAATGAGCTGAATGCCTTTCTTCTTGCCGATACAAAAACAGCAGGCAAACGCCGCAGTATTCTGTCATCTTTGCCGTTGTACACAATAAGCGATGAACTTCTCAACCGTATTCTTACACGGAACAATATTAATGCAGAGCTAAAAGAAAAGATAAAAGAGTACGCAAAAACACAAAGACAGCGAATAAAAATAATTCTTGAAAATGAAAGAATTGAAGATGAGATACCTGATTTTGTACAGGAAAATTTTACGAAAAGTCCTCCCATGCTGGAGCTTTCAGGTGTATTTTGTGAAGAGGATATTCCGTATAACGAAGAGGAATATACCGCCCATTTGAAAGAATCAATGGCCTTTGCAGAGCAGAACCCGAATTACACATTAAAGTGCAGTACGGCGCACGCATTTCATAATCTGAAAATTATAATTCACGAGGGACAATGGGTGATGGTGTCCAAAGGAAAAACGCCTGCAATCCATTTTGTCATTCGTCATCCCAAGCTTCGCAGTGCGATAGAATGCTTTATTCCGCCGATAACGGAAGATGAGTAAGTCGGTAAATCAAATATAGCAAACATATAAATACCGCAACAAAACAAGCGACAGTTTAATTTCTGTCGCTTGTAATTATATTTTATTCTGTTTTATACTATATACATCATTTACCGAGTTCAAGAACTACAAATTCTGCGGACATGGGCGGAATTGTGAGTATACCGTTCTCAAGCTTTGAACCGAAAACAGGTTTGCCGTCTGCATATCCGGGTGGCATTTTTGCCTCGACTTCATAATCATAGAGATTGAATGTGCAGAAAATAGCGGAATCTTTGTCGTGGCGGATGTATGAAATTCTTCTTTCCTCCGAAAGAACATTTATAAAATCGCCGTCCCACAATGCCGAACAGCTTTTTCTGACATCGGCAAGTTTTTTGTGCCATTCAATGAGTTTCTTATTTTCTTTGCCCCACGGATAACAGCAACGGTTGAACGGATCACGATATCCCTCCATTCCTGCCTCGTCACCGTAATAAATACACGGAAATCCCGGGAGAGTAAACTGCATTGCACTTGCAACCTTGAGCAGCTTTACACCGAGTTTTTTATGCTCGTCATCAAGCTTAGTGTCAGCCTGCCATTCCCTGTCCTTGCCGTCAAGCGGTTCGCCTGCCATAACTGTGATTGCTCTTTCGGTATCGTGAGTCGAAAGTGAATTCATCAGCACTCTGAGAACAGGACGGGGATAATTTTCGATTACGCTCATAATCAGATCCATTGTGTATTTGCCGTGCTGACCTTTGCAGAAGTTGAGAATTGCATCCCTGAACACGTAGTTCATAACTGAGTCAAACTGTTCGCCGAGCAAGAACTTTCTTCTTGCACCGTAGCTTTCCTTGTTGCTTGCGTCCTCCCACACTTCACCGACGAGAAAGGCATTCGGATTTTCGTCCTTAACTGCTTTGCGCAGATTTTCAATGAACACATCGGGAAGTTCATCTGCAACATCAAGTCGCCAACCCGAGTTGCCGCATTTCATCCATTTTCTGACAATGCCGTCTTTGCCGTTGATATATTCGTTGAATGACGGAGTTTCCTCAATAACCTCGGGCAGAGTATCAAAGCCCCACCAGCTTTGGTAATTGTTCGGCCATTCGTTGAATTTGTACCAACTGAAATACGGCGAGTTTTTGTCATTATACGCACCGCCCTTGCCATATCTGCCGTAACGGTTGAAGTAAACGCTGTCACTTCCCGTATGAGAGAACACACCGTCATTTATGATGTGTATTCCTCTCTTTTTAGCCTCTGCGCAAAGGTGCTTAAAATCTTCCTCCGTTCCGAGAATCGGATCAACCTTTGAGTAGTCGCCCGTATCATAGCGGTGGTTTGAGTATGCCTCGCTGATAGGATTAAGGTAAATACAGCTTACACCGAGGCTTTCAAGGTAATCAAGCTTCATCGTAATTCCCTTGAGGTCGCCCATAAAGAAATCATTGTTCTTAATCATTCCGTTTTCATCGGGTTTCCATTCAGGGAGAGCATACCAATCCTTGTTGCGTTTGAAGTCGGTACGCTTTATATTCTTTTCTTCACCGCTGAAATAAAAACGGTCGGGAAAAATCTGATACATAATTCCGCCGACAAGCCAGCCGGGAGTTTTAAAGTCTTTTTTGTAGCAGGTAATCTGCCAGCTTTTGCCCATATAGTCTTCAATGGTGCTGACCTTATACGGATCGGACGGAATAACATATCTTGTTTTATCAATGGTAGTAAGCTTAAAGTTATACCAATAAAGTCCGATTTTTTTCGGGGTAAAATCGCACTCCCAAATTTCGGTATCTTCGTCAAATTTACCGCACCAGATAAGCTCGGTAAAATCCCAATTGCAGTCATAATCGTACTTTACACACAAGTGTGCTTTTTGTGTATGCTCCGCCTTAGGCAAAAGAATTCTGAAATGAATCTTGGTACCCTGTTCAACCGCACCAAACGGTGAACGATAGTAAATTTTTCGTGAATCAAACGGTACGGGCATATAATCACTTCCCATAATAATATATTCCGAAATGTCAATTTTGTTTTGGCGGTTATGCCCTGTTAATCGGAAATTAAGACAAATCCGCCAAAATGACGCAAAGATTATTTTATCATAAGAGAATAAATATTTCAACCGATATAAGTTGTAAACAGCATAAAATCGCCAAATTTGTCTACGAATGAAAAAATATTTAAACAATATTCTCTTTGCTCTTTTATTATTTCCAATTTTATATTATAATGTAAAATGATTATGTATGCAAAGAAGTCAAATGAGGACGAAAAAGCTATAAAAGGGAGATGCATTTCCTATGGAGAAAAAGAGAGTAAGCGTTCAGATTGAGGGAAGAAGTTATTCACTTATCACAACAGATGATGAAAAGTATGTTCAAAAGGTAGCAAACGAGGTGCTTTCTCACATAAGAAAGGCCGCCCAAAGCACAAAGCAGCTTGATACCCGTGATTGTGCGGTTCTTGCGGCGCTTAACTTCTGCGATGACCGCAACAAGGCTCTTAAAAAGAACAAAGATTATGTTGAAAAAGCCGACAAAATTATTCAGCAGACAAATGATCTTAACAGGCTTTGCAAGGAATACAGAGAAAAGCTTACGGAGGCCATGAACGATAACACTCGACTTATAAATAATAATAAAGAGCTTGAAAAAAGACTTGCTGTTCTCGGACACGAGGTTTCACAGCTTAAAGAAAAGCTCAAAAGTGTTGAGAAAGGCAAAGAAAAAGCCGAATCGGAAAAATCAGAGCCTGAAAAAAATTCAGTTTCAAAGGGAAAAAAGACTTCTAATGCAAAAAATAACATGACAGAGCAGTCAGAAGATGTACCCGTGAATGTTCTGTCAAACGAGGCTAAAAAAACAGAACAGGAATTGCGTAATGAAAAACTTCTCGGTTATGTTCCAATGACGCAGTTCTCTCTGTTTGATGAAGATAAGAAATGAAAAAGATAGAAATACTTGCTCCGGCGGGAAGCTTTGACAGTGTAATTGCCGCCGTAAGGAGCGGAGCAGACGCAGTGTATCTTGGCGAAAAGGCATTTTCCGCCCGTTCATCTGCCAAAAATTTTGATGATGAAGAACTAAAGAAAGCAACGGCATACTGTCACATTCACGGTGTAAAGGTGTATGTTACAATCAATACGATTGTGTTCGATGACGAGCTTGAAAAGCTGAAAAAAGCCATAATTTCAGCCGCAGAGGCTGATGTTGACGCACTTATTGTTCAGAATATGGGTGTAGCAAGGCTTGCACACAGGCTTGTTCCCGACCTTGCACTTCATGCGTCAACCCAGATGAGCATTCACACCGCATCCGGTGTAAAGGCACTTTATGAAATGGGTTTCAAGCGTGTTGTTCTTGCCCGTGAAATGAGCAAAAAAGAGATTGAAAAATGCTGTGAAATTCCGGTTGAACTCGAAGTTTTTGTTCACGGTGCATTGTGTATGTGCGTTTCGGGACAATGCTACCTCAGCGCAATGATAGGCGCAAGGAGCGGAAACCGTGGTTCCTGTGCCCAGCCGTGCCGACTGCCGTTTTCCGTAAACAATCAAAAAGGCGGTCACGCTTTAAGTCTTAAAGACAACAGTATTGTAAATTACCTCGATGAACTTCAAAATATGGGGGTTGCCTCGGCTAAAATTGAGGGCAGAATGAAACGCCCCGAGTATGTTTCAGCCGCAGTAAGAGCGTGTGTTGAACAGCGTGATTTCGGCTTTATCAGCGACAAAACCCAGAAGATGCTCAGAGGGGTTTTTTCACGAACAGGCTTTACAGACGCTTATTACATCGGCAAAACGGGAAGTCATATGTTCGGCACAAGAACAAAATCGGATGTTGTTTCTGCCGATGAAAAGCTGTTTTCGGCAATCCGTTCTTCCTACAAGGACGAAATCGGAAATGTTGAAATAACTTTTGATTTTACGGCAAAACTCGGCGAAAATCCCGTTTTAGTCGCCTTTGACGGAGTTCACACCGTCAGAAAGATTGCAGATACCGTAACCGAAAAAGCAATCAACAGACCGATTGATGCGGAAAAGTGCAGAAAACAGCTTGAAAAAACAGGCTCAACGGCATATAATCCCACCAATGTGAACATAAATATTGATGATGACATTTCTATTCCGCTTTCAATTATCAATTCCTTGCGCAGAGATGTTCTTGACGAACTCGACTCGGCGAGAAGTGTTGTTCACAACTACAAAATCAACCGTGATTACGAAATAACTTTTCCAAAATTCACACCGCCTGTGGAAAAATCCACCCGTGCAAGAGTGCCTCAGACAAAGCTTTCCGATGCTTTTAAAAAATGCGAGCTTGTTTTTGTTCCGCTTTTTGCCGACAAAAGGGAGCTTGTTAGGCTCAAAAACGAGGGCTTTAACATCGGTGTTGAAATTCCGAGAGGAATGTTCGGACGGGAAGATACGATTGCAAAAAAGCTTTCCGAGATGAAAGAAATCGGCATATCCGATGTGTTATGCAACAATCTCGGAGCATTATACATTGCCAAAAATCTCGGTTTCACACTTCATTCGGGTTTCGGAATGAATTTTGTAAATACTCTCGACCTTTTGTGGGCGGAGGAATACGGAATCAAGGACGCAGAACTCAGTTTTGAACTCGATTTTAAGCGAATTAACGCACTCGGAGGCAACATCCCGAGGGGAATTATCAGCTACGGCTACCTTCCTCTTATGCTTTGCAGGAGTTGCCCTGTCAAGGGTGCAGGTATAGACTGCAAAACTTGCAAAAATCATTCAAAAATGAAAGACCGACTCGGTAAACAATTTTTACTGAAATGCGACGGAAACTGTACCGAGGTTCTGAATTGTGACTTGCTTTTCGTTCCTGATAAACAAAATTTAACACTTTTAACATCTTTCAACATTTTAAGATTTAGTGTTGAAAACTATGTGGAAACCGTGGAAAGTCTTAACGAATCAAGCCTTTATCCGATGTTGAAAGATAAATTAACATATGGATTGTACCGCCGAGGTGTTAATTAGATTGTTGAAAATGTTAAAATAATCATTATTGTTTTGTGGAAAAAGTGATTTTTCCGTTTAACAGAGATTTATAATTACATTTTTGCAATAAATAATTTTTTTAGAGAAAAATAAAAGCAGTAATGAATAATTCCTGCAAATTTTTGCAGGAAATGAAGGATGGTAAACTATGACTGTTAAAATAAAAAAGGTAAAAGACAATGCAAAAATCCCGAAAAGAGCCACAAACGGTTCTGCCGGTATGGATTTATATGCTTGCATTGACGAAAAAATCACAATCAATCCGGGTCAGCTTGTGCTTGTTCCTACAGGTATAGCAATTGAACTTCCCGACAACAGCGTTGCCGCATTTCTCTATGCAAGAAGCGGTCTGGGAATCAAGCACGGCATCTGCCTTTCGAACGGTGTGGGTGTTGTTGACAGCGACTACCGTGGAGAAATCTGCGCAGGTCTTTGCAATGTTTCGGACAAGCCTTATGAGATTGAGCCGTTTGAAAGAATCTGTCAGATGGTCATCGCTCCTGTTGTTCCGTGTGATGTTGAAGAGGTTACGGAGCTTGGCAACACAGAGCGTGGCGAGGGCGGTTTTGGCTCAACGGGTAAAAAATAAAAGAATTTCGACAATTTATCATTGCCCTTATTTGTGAAAAGATATATGATAAAAGTATACTGCCTGAGTAAAATACATTTGGGTATTACAGCGTAAAAGGAGGCTGTGGGATGTTTTCGTTTTCAAAGGATATAGGAATTGACCTTGGAACTGCAAACACTCTTGTTTGTCTTAAAGGAAAGGGAATAATTTTGCGTGAACCGAGCGTTGTCGCAGTTGATATGCGTACCGACGAGGTTCTTGCAGTCGGCTCACAGGCAAAAGAAATGATTGGCAGAACTCCCGGTTCCATAGTTGCGGTTCGTCCGCTCAAGGACGGTGTTATTGCCGATTTTAAAATAACCGCAAAAATGCTTCAGCACTTTATCAAAAAGGCGGTAAAACCCGGAATTTTCAGCAAGCCGAGAGTTATAATCTGTATGCCTTCGGGTGTTACCGAGGTTGAGAGAAAGGCTGTTGAGGATGCCGCATATCAGGCAGGTGCAAAGCCTCCCGTTGTTCTTATCGAAGAACCGATGGCTGCCGCAATAGGCGCAGGTATGCCCGTTGACGAACCGTGCGGAAGTATGGTTGTTGATATCGGCGGAGGCACAAGCGAGGTTGCCGTAATTTCTCTCGGTGACATTGTTACAGCCTGTTCCGTAAGAGTTGCCGGAGATAAGTTTGACGAGGCGATTTCAACCTATGTCAAAAGAAAATATAATCTTCTCATCGGTGAAAGAACTGCCGAAGACATCAAAATGAAAATCGGCTCCGCATATCCGGGTGAGGAAGAAAAAAACCTTGTTGTCAAGGGCAGAAACCTTGTTGACGGACTTCCCAAGGATATTACAATTTCCTCAGCCGAGGTCAGAGAGGCTCTTGCCGATCCGCTTGCAACAATTGTTGAGGCAATCAGAACCACTCTTGAAAAAACTCCGCCTGAGCTTTCTGCCGACATAATCGACCACGGTATTATGCTCACGGGCGGCGGTGCGTTACTCAAGGGACTTGATATGCTTGTTATGCAGCAGACGGGTATGCCTGTTCACATTGCCGAAAGACCGCTTGACTGTGTTGTTGACGGTGCAGGCAAAAGACTCGGCAAACCGCTCGGTGTTCAGTACAAGCACGACAGATAATAAAGATCGACAAAGTAAGGTCGGGCAGATTGAAAAAACACCGCCCGACCGTATTTGTAATATAAATATGAGATATGAGAAAATTTTTACATAATAAAAACTCAAAAATTTTGATAATTACACTCGTCATACTAACTGTGATGAGTGTTTTCTCTCATAACGGCAGTAACATTTTTTCGGGTGCGGTCAACACGGTTACAAAAGGGCTTTCAACGCTGACCGCAGGTGCGGCGTCTTCCGACAAGTCAAAGGAAGAACTTGAAAAAGAAAACGAACAGCTTAAAAAGGAAAATGCCGAACTCCGTGAACAGCTTGTTGACTACCTTGACACCAAGGAAGAAAATGCAAAGCTGTGGAAATATTATGAGCTGAAAAAGGAAAATCCGTCATACGACATTCTTCCGGCAGGTGTGTTGAGAAGGGATGCGAACGATGATTTCTACTCGTTCACTCTTGACAAGGGTTCAACAGACAATGTGGAAAAAAATGATCCCGTAATCACGGAAAACGGTCTTATCGGCTGGGTGAGTGATGTTGAACTAACAACCTGCCGTGTAAAGACAATCCTTTCGCCCGACACCAAAGCGTCTGCAATTGACAAAAAGACTTCCGACAACGGAATCATAAGCGGAAACGCTGAATATTGTGACGATAATCTCACCTGTCTGACGAAGATTGCAGAGAACAACAAAATCAAAGTAGGCGACATTGTTGTAACCTCAGGAACAGGCGGAGTTTATCCGAAAAATCTCATAATCGGCAAGGTTAAAGAACTGAAGTTTAATTCCTATGACACAACCCGTTATGCTGTTGTTGAGCCGTATGAGGACATCCGCACCGTGACCTCTGCCGCAATTATTACCGATTTTGACGGCAAGGGCGAGGTTAAAAAATGATGAGAGCTTCAAGAACTTTTTTTCG
>ERZ1024349.95-NODE-95-length-12368-cov-10.678064_pt1 | contig 12368 bp, 12 predicted proteins | sample MGYA00520789_ERZ1024349 | MGnify/ENA primary metagenome ERZ1024349 (study PRJEB33242, sample SAMEA3444257) | Homo sapiens | biome: Host associated; feature: Gastrointestinal tract; material: Stool | place: Uganda | collected 2011-01-01 ...
GACCACCGAGATCTACACTCTTTCCCTACACGACGCTCTTCCGATCTTATAAAAAGATTTTTAGGGGTAATAGCAAATATTTCTGTTTGTTTAAACCTGAAAGTTTGTATAAGAGGTTTATTAAAGAACATTATGATGTTATTGTTTCATATTTAGAAGGACCTACTGCAAGAATTGTTAGTGGTTGTAATGATAAAGACACTAAGCTGGTAAGTTGGATTCATATAGAACAACATACAGAAAAAGCCTTATCAGCTTCTTTTAGAAATTTTGATGAAGCAAAGAAGTGTTATAATAAGTTCGATAATACAGTTTGTGTATCTGAATATGTAAAGAATGATTTTGTAAATATTTTGAACTTTAAGAAGCCTATTGAGGTGTTATATAATACAAATGAAACTAATGATATTTGTAGATTAGCAAATGATGAAGAAAATACACAGATGATGTCCGATGATGAAACTAACATTTGTATTGTTGGTAAAGTGCATATAAGAAAAGGATGTGACCGTATTTGTCACATTCAAAAACGGTTGAAATCTGAGGGCTTTAATACACATATCTACTTTTTAGGTGTTGGACCTGATGAAAACTTTGTTAAAGATTTTGCTAAAGAGAACAATTTAGAAAGCTCTATAACATTACTTGGGTATCAAACTAATCCGTATAAATATGTGAAAAAATGTGATTTGTTTGTTTGTGCATCATTAGCCGAAGGTTTTAGTACAGCTACAACAGAGGCTTTAATATTGGGAACTCCGGTTGTAACTGTTGAAGTTTCCGGTATGAAAGAAATGCTAGGTGACAATAACGAATATGGTATTGTTACTGAGAATAATGAAGATGCACTTTATGAAGGTATCAAAAAGATATTAACAGAAGAAAATTTGCTTCAACATTATAAGAAACAAGCAATAGTCAGAGGACAAAGATTTAGTACAGAAAAAACTGTTAAAGCAGTTGAAGAGATGTTTTTATCTATCTAATAGGGGAATATATGAAGATACTATTGATGACGGGGACAATAAAACCATTGGTTAATGTAAAACATTGCAATCCAGAAAAAAGACTTAAAGAATATGTAGATAATATAACAAGATATATTTGTAGTTCTAATTTTGATGTTATTATTTTTGCTGAGAATTCCGGTTATTCATTTGATTATAAAAAATATGAAGAAATGGCAAAATCAAAAGGTAAAGTTTTTGAATATTTAAATGTGTCAAATGTATCAGATAATTGTAATATGTCAACAGGTGAGGCCTACTTAATGAAAGAAGCGTATTTAAAAAGCGCATATTTAAAAAATACAGATAGTTTTTGGAAGGTAACTGGTAGAATATACATAAAAAATATAAATAAGTATGTAAATAATGAAAATAACACCAATATGTTTTTATATTCTAAGCAATATGATTCAATTCAAACTTGGTTTTTTAGAGCAAATACTAATGATTTTATGGATTGTTTTTTAAATGATACTACAATAAATAAGATGTACGATAGTTGTATTGAATATGCGTTTATGGATTGCTTTAGAAGTAATAAAAATATTCATATTGACAGTTTTAAAACTTATCCAAATGCATTAGGAATTAATTCAAGTGGTGTTCCATATACTTTGTCGCCTTTGAAATATTTATTAAAAAATATAGCTTTGAAATTTGGGTACTTTAGTGTAAAAAGGTAAATACTGTTGGGGTATATTTTATGTTTATAAAATTAAAATTAAGGGAATTATTGATGCATATAAGAAGTGAGGTTTCCACAGAAAATCTTGTTAATTTAGGATTAACTGTTGGCAAGAATTTTAGCCGTCAGGAAAAAACTTTGATTGATCAATCACACTGTTGGCTGATTACTATTGGTGATGATGTTACATTAGCACCTAGGGTTCATATTTTAGCACATGATGCCAGTACAAAAAAGGCATTGGGGTATACTAGAATTGGCGTTGTTAATATAGGAAATAATGTTTTTATCGGAGCATCATCGACTATTTTGCCAGGTGTAAATATAGGAAATAATGTTGTTATCGGTGCAAATTCTGTAGTATCTAGAGATATTCCGGATAATTCTGTTGCTGTTGGTAATCCGGCAAAAGTAATTTGTACTTATGATGAATTTGTAAGTAGAAAAAAGAAAGAATTAGAGAATAACCCTTGTTTTGATGAAAGTTATACTTTGAGAAATCCTAATATTTCTGAAGATATGAAAAAAGAAATGAAAGAAAAGTTAAAAAAATCAAAAATTGGTTATGTAGTTTGAGTGAATTTATATGGAATCAAATTTAATTAGTGTTATTGTTCCTGCCTATAATATTGCAGAATTTTTACCAAGATGTTTAGATAGTATATTAAATCAGACATACAGTAATTTGGAGGTAATTGTTATTAGCGATGGTTCAACTGATGAAACAAATGATATTATAAAAGAATATGCTGAAAAAGATAGTAGGATAGTTCCTATTTTTAAGGTAAATTCAGGGGTGTCTGACACAAGAAATAAAGGTCTTGAAATAGCTAAAGGTGATTACATAGGTTTTGTTGACGGTGATGATTATATTGAACCTAATATGTATGAAATATTATTAAACAATGCTATTGAAAATGACGCTGATATTTCTCATTGTGGCTATCAAATGGTTTTCCCTACAAGAGTTGACTATTACTATAATACCGGAAAAAAAGTTATTCAAGATAATAAGAAAGGTATTAGAGATATAATTGTTGGTGATTATGTAGAACCTAGTCCTTGTATTAAGATTTATAAAAATAGCATTCTTACAGATATAAGAATGCCAAAAAATATAAAAATTAATGAAGATGTTTTATTTAATTTTTATGCTTTTACAAAGTCTAAAAAGTCTGTATATGAGGATTTGCCATTGTATCACTATATACTTAGAAAAGGTTCAGCAGCTACTTCAAAAGTAAATACAAACAAACTTTATGATCCAATTAAGGTGAGAAAAGAAATTTTTGAATTTTGTTTAAAAAATTATGATAAAGAAATACAGTCTTTAGCTTATACAAGTTACCTTAATGCAGTTATATCTTTGTATAGAACAATAAAAAACAATAAACTTAAAGATGAAAAAAACAATGCTAAAAAATATAAAAATGATATAAAACAGATTAAAGAGAGATTACCTTTATCAAAGAGAACTAAGATAGAGAAAATGTTGTTTTTACATTTTACACTTTTACATATGTTTGTATATAAGGTATATGACAAGTTTATTTCAAAGAATTCAAATAAATATGAGGTTAAATGATTATGCAACCACTAATTAGTGTTATAGTACCGATTTATAATGTAGAAGATTACCTTGATAGGTGTGTAGATAGCATTATAAATCAAACATATAAAAATTTAGAAATCATATTAGTTGATGACGGTTCACCGGATAATTGTCCTAAAATGTGTGATGATTATGCTAAAATAGATAACAGAATTAAGGTTGTACATAAAGAGAACGGTGGACTTTCTGATGCCAGAAATGCAGGTATGAAAGTTGCAACCGGTGAGGATGTTAGTTTTATTGACAGTGATGACTATGTTTCACTAGATTTCTATGAAACACTTTTGCAAACTATGATTGATAACGATAGTGATATTGTTGAATGTGGTGTTGTGAAGTTTTATGAAAATGGAAAATTTGATGAATATAGTGATGATCAAATGATTAAAAATTTTAATACTGTAGATGGATTAGAAGGATTGATAAATGAAAATTCTTTTCACCAATATGTTTGGAACAAACTATATAAATCAAGTATAGCATTAGATATACTATACGAAGTTAGCAAACTAAACGAAGATGAATTTTGGACTTATCAAATTTTTGGTAAAGCAAAAAAGGTTACTAGGATAAACAAAACTATGTACTACTATTTTCAAAGAGGTAGTAGTATAATGGGCAATGGTTATAACATCAAAAGACTTGATGCTTTGGAAGGAAAAATGAATAGACAAGCTTATATTGAAAAGAATTTCCCAACTTTAACTACTAAAGCAAAGGTGGATTTGTATGGATCATGTATGTTTGCTTATCAAAGTGTTCTAAAGTTTATGTCAGGTAATGATAAGAAAAAAGCTATTAAGATTATCAAAGATTATAAGAATAGATGTAAACTTACTACTGATGAAATCAATAGTGTTACTGATAGTTCAAAAAAGTATTATAAATTAGCTAAGTTTAATTTTTATTTATGTTGTAAAATGAGATCTATGTTTAATATAGGATTCTAATTTTATATAACAAATTGAGGTGTTAAAATAAATGTCAGGAAAGAATAATCAGCTTAGAATCGGTGCTGTAATGTCATATATTAATATGGCATTAGGTACAATAATACCAATGTTTTATACACCGTTAATGCTGAATTTATTAGGCCAAGACGAATATGGACTTTTTAAATTAGCAAATAGTGCAACAAGTTATTTATCATTGATATCCTTTGGACTTGGATCTGCGTTAGTGCGTTATTATACAAAGTTTCGTGCTGAAGGTGATAAAGATGGTGAAGAAAATATGTATGGCCTCTTTAATATTATTTTCTTCATTATTGCATGTGTCACAATTGTAGTTGGTGTTGCAATATCTTTTTTGTCTGGTTACATTTATAAGGGACCATTAAAAAATGATGATATGTTACTTAAAATGCAAATCTTGGTTGTAATTTTAACATTCTCAACTGCAATATCTTTTTTATCTTCCCCTTGTACTTCAGTTGTTACTAGCCATGAAAAATTTGTTTTTTTGCAAATTTTAAATATTATTAGTACTGTAATTGCTCCATTAATTAATCTACTAGTTTTAGTACTAGGTTTCGCTTCCATTGGTTTAGCAGTTGCCGGATTGGTAATCAACATTGTAACAAGAATTGTTTATATGATTTATGTAAAGAAAGTACTGAGTATTAAACCAAGGTATGATAATTTACCAAAGTATCTAATAAAAGAATTATTGTCTTTCTCAATGTGGATTTTTATAATGAATATTATTGATAAGTTGTATAGTACAACTGACACTCTAATTATAGGTTATATTCCTTCATTAGCTACTGTTGGTGTTGCAGTATATTCCGTTGGTGTAACTTTCCAAGGTATGATACAAAGTTTTTCTTCTGGATTGACTGGCGTAATTGCTCCAAAGATAAATATGATGGTATTTAGTAATACAAGCTCTTCAGAACTAACAAATACTATGATTAGAATTGGTAGATTGCAATGCTATATTGTATCATTAATTGCTTCTGGGTTTATAGCATTTGGTCAAGACTTTATTAATTTATGGGTAGGTTCAGGCTACTCAGAGGCATATTTGGTAGCTATTTCTGTTACTATTCCGGTGTGTATTCCGCTAGTTCAAAATGTTGCATTAAATATTATCATTGCACAAAATAAATTAAAGTTTAGAACCATTGTGTTTGCCGGTATTGCCATTGCCAATGTTATTGGTACAGTGCTTTGTGTTAATGCTTTTGGTATTGTAGGTGCATCATTGGTTACAGGCATTACATATATTTTAGGACAAGGTCTAATACTGAATTGGTATTATTGGAAAAAAATCAAACTAGATATTCCGAGATTTTGGAAAAATATTGGACCTATGTTTATTTATCCGGCAATACTATGTATATGTTTTATTGTTTTATTTAAGTTTGTAACCATTGATTCATGGCCAATGATGTTTGTTTTTGTCGGTATTTATACAGCTTTATTCTGTTTGTTTAATTGGTGTTTTGTGATGAATAAATACGAGAAAGGTATATTCCTTGATCCATTTAAGAAATTAATAAATAAAAAGAAAAATCAAAATTTATAGGAATATTTTAAGGAGTTTAGAGAGTGGAATATCCAATATTTAATGTTATTGTACCGATATATAATGCTGAAAAATATATTGGTGAGACTATTGAAAGTGTTTTATGTCAAGCATATCCTTATATAAACCTTATTTTAGTTGATGATGGTTCAACTGATAAAAGTGGAAGTATTTGTGATGAATATGCTGAAAGAGATAGAAGAATTAAAGTTATACATAAAAGTAATGGTGGAAGTGCTGATGCTAGAAATTCGGGATTAACAGTTGTAAAAGAAGGATATATCAATTTTATAGATGCAGATGATACGTATAGTGATTATAAAATGTTTGAAAAGATAAGTAAAATTATTTTAGCTTGCAATCCTGATTTTATTGATTTTGGAATAAACTATATCAGCAGAAGTGGTGAAATTTCAAAGAATATTTCCGGTGTAAAAAAAGATGTTCTGTTAGATAGGAAACATATTCGCAATTATTTGTTACCACCGTTATTAAATTTAACAGGTGATAAAGAAAATTTTGTGTTTGATTTTGCAACGAATAAGGTATATAAAAGTACAATTATTAATAATTATAATATAAAGTTCATTTCAAATCGTAGAGTTTGGGAAGATAGACCATTTGTAATTGATTATTTAAATCATTGTAATAATGCCTTTTCAATGAATGATTATTTTTACAATTATATGGATGTAAAAAATTCATTAAGTAGAAGATTTACTAATGAATTTTTTGATGTTGTTTTGGAAAATTATTTAATTTATAAAACAACTTTCGGTAAAGAATATGATTTTGAAACTCAATATGTTTATCACTATTGGTGCAATTCATTTATTAATATAGTTAGACAATCTTTACTTCAAACTGAAGTTGATCAATTAGAAGTTATTGAAAAAATAAATGAAATCTTTTCTAAAAAAGAGGTAATTGATTTATTTGGAAAAAGAATACCGGAAAATTCTAATGAAAAGAAAGTGTCAAAATATGTAGTTAATGGTGACATAAATGGACTGATTTTTTATTATAAAAAATGCATTGAGAAAAATTTAAGAAAGAGTAATGTTAGAAATTTGTTTTCTAATATAAAACACAAGATAGTAAAATGAAAAAAATATTTCTGTATGCGTATGATAGAATAAATTTTGGTGATGACCTGTTTATTCGTACAATATGCAGTCGTTATCCAAAAGTCAAATTTTATTTGTGGTCTAAGAAATACAATGAGAAAGTTTTTAGTGATGTTAAGAATTTGAAGGTATTAGATCAAGAATCAAAGTTTCTTACAACATTACAAAAAGTTCATCCTTCATTATATCCTAGATATAAATCTAAAATTGAAAAAAAGTGTGATGCTGTTGTATATATAGGTGGTTCTATATTTATTGAGTATGATAATTGGAAACAAATACTAAATTGGTGGGATTATGAGGCTCTTAATAGAAAATTCTATATTTTGGGGGCAAATTTTGGTCCATACAAAACTGAAGAATATAAAGATAAACTAGCAAGTATTTTAAATAATACGCAAGATGTATGTTTTAGAGATAAGTATTCTTATAATCTATTTAGTGATGTAAAAAAGGTAAGATATGCTCCGGATATTTTGTTTAATTATGATTATGAGAAAAAAAAAATTAAAAAACAGATTTTTATTTCAGTAATTGACTGTTTAAGTAGAAACAGTGGGTTGGACAAATTATGTAATAAAGAAGATGCTTATATTAATCTTTTACTCAAGTACGTCCAAAGATATGTAACCAAAGGATATACAGTTATACTATCATCATTCTGCAAAATGGAAAATGACGAAGAAATGGTTAGAAAAATTGTTAGTAAAACCAATAGTGACATAAGAAAATCTGTTAAGGTTTTAAACTATGACGGTGTAAATACTGAAGATATTATCAAAGCTATTGCAGAGTCAGAACTGATTATCGCTTCAAGATTTCATGCAACTGTTTTAGGTTTGGCTTTAAATAAACCTGTCTTACCTGTTGTTTATAGTGATAAAACCATAAACATATTGCAAGACTTATCATTTAATGGTAAGTATATAGATGTTAGAAATTTAGATGAAAGTTCATATATTGATTCAATCAATCTTGATTGTCAGATTATTAAAGATGTTTATAATATAAAAGTAAATGCAAATAATCATTTTATAAAACTTGATGAATTCATCTTAAGTTAAAATTAATTTTTTAGTAAAACAGAATGAGAGTTTAATATGCCTAATATTAGTATAATAATACCAATATACAATTCAGAAAATTTCTGAACAAGTGTATAGATAGTGTGTTAGTACAAACAGAAAAAGATTTTGAATTATTACTTATTGATGATGGTTCTACAGATAAAAGTGGAAGCGTTTGTGATGAATATGCAAAAAAAGACAATAGAATAAGAGTAATACATAAATCAAATGGTGGTGTTTCTTCTGCTAGAAATGCCGGTTTAGATAGTGCCGTTGGAAATATGATATTTTTTATCGATAGTGATGATACGGTTGATAAAGATTATTTAAAAGAACTTATGATTATTGGTGAGGAAGATTTTGTTCAAAGTGATGTTATAACATTAGAAAATGATTTTTTAAAACCAATTATGACTCATGATGAAATATTTTCAAATTTTAATCGATTTTGGACAGAATCAAGGCAATGGTGGCCTACTAAATGTTGTCTTTCTAAAAAGATAATAGATGATAATCATTTGCGTTATAACACTAATTTGAAAATGGGTGAAGATGGTTTGTTTAATATGTTCTTTCTATCCAAGTGTAAAAGAATTAGAAGAATTGAATATAATGGATATAATTATAATTATGATAATGATGCGTCAGCTTCTCATAAATTGTATTTAGATCGTTTATATCAGCAAGTCTGTTTAATGAAAGAATTAGATAAAAACTTTGATGATTTCAATTTATGGCGTGTTAGATGGGATTTGTGGAATGAAGTAATTAATCATTATGTAGTTAAAGGTTTATCATCTTCCGACAACAGTATAAGAAAAAAGTCAACAAAAAAGATAAAGGAAACATATAGAGAAGAAGTGTTTAGAAAATGCTTGCCTTATATTAGAAAGTATGGTTCTGTTGATGAAAAAATAAAAACTTATTTTATGGGTTATTATAAACGTGTTTTTTATAACTTTACTTTGTTAATTGTGCAAAAAATTTCTAAAATTAAAAAACATTATTAAAATAAATATAACATATTGTTTCGATGTAATTGTTAATGGAGATATGATTTGGAAAAAGGAAAGTTTTTAAGTAGAAAAGAATCATCTATAATACAAGGTATAGCTGTTATGCTAATGGTGTACCACCACTTATTTGGTTTTCCAGATAGAATTGTAAGTGAATATGTTATTGTAAGTGATTTTAGCTTTTTGCATATAGGAACTATATTATCTTATTTTGGAAGAATATGTATTTCTGTTTTTGCCTTTTGCTCCGGATATGGTATATACAAAAAACTTTCAAGTATTTACACAGATAGTTTTATTGTAAATATCAAAATTGGTTATGCTGCAATTTTCAAACAAGCTATTAAGTTTTTTACAAGATATTGGATTGTATGTGCATTGTTTATCCCTATTGGATACATTATGGGAGTCTATTCTTTTCAACTATTGCCGTTGCTAAAGTGTTTGTTTGGTATTACTTTTCCATATAATGCTGAATGGTGGTATGTAAATACATATTTAACATTCTTGATTTATGTACCATTATTTGTTGCAGTAGAAAAAGTAATTTACAAATATTGTTCTCAAGTAATTGTCAATGTATTATATTTGTTTATCTTTATATGTGGAGTTGTATTATCAAAGTTAAGTATATCTGACTATACAGTAGAATTATGTTTTGTTTCCGGTATAGCCTGTGTTTCAATAAATGTATATGATAAATTTTATTTTTCGTTATGTAAAGTTGGAACTTTTAAATATATTTTATCTATATTTTTGGTTGTTACTCTAGCTTTGCTAAGAATGATTTTGGGTTTGGAGTGTAACTATGACTTTATTTGTGCACCGATTTTTGTGTTTGGAATTGGCATGATAATTAAGTGTAAGTTATTTACTAATTATATTAACAGAGTGTTATTATTTATAGGTAAGTATTCAACTTATATTTGGTTAACTCATACGTTCTTTGCATATTATTATTTTCAACAATACCTATATTGGTTCAGGTATTCTACAATAATTTTTGTCGTATGTTTGATTTGTTGTATAATCATAGGTATGGTTTGTGAAATTATTATAAAATTGATTAGTAAAGTATTGATGAAAAATAAATTGGTGGTAAGTAATGACTAGAATTTTACAGAGAGCAAAGCATTTGTTTCAGAGAATAGAAAATGAATGTAAAGCTTTTCCTCAAATTAAAAGAACTTATGGATTTAATGTTGCTTCAGCAACTTTTAAGGATGGGCTGGTTCCACCCGGAAAATCAGAAAAATATATTTCTACAATACAAGAATATGTTGATAAAGAATTGTCCTCTGTTATTAAATTATACAATACAAATCCGCCAAAGCATAATTATAGACCAAAACCTAATGCTAATATAAATGATGATAAAATGCCTATTTGGTGTTGTTGGTGGCAAGGCGTAGAGAGTATGCCTGAAATAGTCAAAATGTGTCACACAAGACTAAAGCAGGTTATACCAAAAGATAAGGCTGAATTACATATTATTACTTTTGATAATTGTAAAGATTATGTAGATATACCGGAACATATACTTGAGAAATTCAATAAGGGTATTGTTACAATGACTACGATGTCAGATGTATTGAGATTTTGTCTTTTAGAAAGGTATGGTGGTTATTGGTTGGATGCTACTGTATTTTTTACAGATGATATTCCGAAAGAATATTTTACAAGAGACTTTTATTGTCAGAAAATGACCAACAAAACTGAAAATGTTGCTAGAGAAGCATGTAAATGTAATTGGTGTGGCTTTTCTATGCATGGTGAAAAAGATAATATATTATTCAGATATATGGTAGATGCTTTTAGCCATTGGTGGTCAAAGTATGATTCTATTATTGATTATGTACTTATTGATTATATGTTGATGAGTGGTTATAAACATATTCCTGCTATAACCAAGATTATTGATACTGTTGAAAATAATAATGAAGATATTTTTGAACTGTATAAATATTTAAATGAGCCTTATTCAGATAAACTTCTCAAAAGGTTTACAGATAAAAATGTTATGCATAAGTTGACATATAAAATGGAATTGAAAAAGAAAACCGATGATGGAAAACTTACTTTATATGGCTATTTGCTAAATGAGGTATATAGTAAATAAGAGGTATGTATGGTAAAGATAAGTGTAGTAGTGCCAGTATATAATGCAGAAAGCGTTGTTGAAAGATGTGTTGACAGTATCATATCAAATAATTGTGATAATTTAGAGGTTATTTTAGTTGAAGATTGTTCAAAGGATAATAGTCTTGAAAAATGTAAGGAATTATCTAAAAAGTATGATTGTGTAAGATATGTTCATAATGGAGTCAATATGGGTGTTTCATATACCAGAAACCGTGGTATATATGAGGTTACCGGTGATTATACTATGTTTGTTGACAGTGATGATTGGATTGATAAAGATTATATTAATTCCTTTATTGATGTATTGAATGATAACCCTAGGGCTTTAACTATTTGTGGATATGTTAACCATGATGAAAAATATAACGGCAGAACCGATAACGTTATTTGGAGCAATACTAAGAAAAATGTATCTGCAAAATTAAAGCCGGAATTGAAAACTATTTATGATAGGACTTTACTGCAACAACTTTGGAATAAAGCTTTTGTTACAAAGATTATTCAAGACAACAAACTAAAGTTTGATGAAAGTATTAGCATAGGTGAAGATTTAAGATTTATCCTTGAATACATAAAAGTTAGTGAAATTCAGGATGTAGTTTTTATCAACAAACCTTTGTACCATTACATGAGAGATCAAGACGGTTCTTTAATGTATAAAGTTGGTTTAGAAAGTGTAGAAGAACCACTTAAGAATTTGCGTTCATTATATGAATTGATAGGTTATTCTAAAAATAAGATTAAAGAATCTATTGATAGTGATAGAAAAAAACAAGTAAACCTCTATGCTTACTTAATAATGCATAATGCAGGTATGAAGATGAAAGAAAAGAAAAGATTGATTTTTTCTTTAGACTCTCAAAATGGTAAAATTCTATATAAGAATAATAGAAATATATATTATAAAGAAAAAATCAGTAAAGCAATAAGAAGATAAAAGGAGAGTTATGATTATGGACAATTTAGGATTAGTCAGTATAATTATGCCTGTTTATAATGTGGAAAAATACTTATCTCAGTGCTTAGAGTCTGTCTGTAATCAAACATATCCTTATTTAGAAATAATTGTAGTTGATGATGAGTCACCTGACAATTCGGGAAATATTGCAGATGATTTTGCTAAGAAAGATAATAGAATCATACTTTGACCACCAATGGCTAAAAGCATCTACCATATATCTGA
>ERZ1024349.96-NODE-96-length-12327-cov-10.177477_pt1 | contig 12327 bp, 21 predicted proteins | sample MGYA00520789_ERZ1024349 | MGnify/ENA primary metagenome ERZ1024349 (study PRJEB33242, sample SAMEA3444257) | Homo sapiens | biome: Host associated; feature: Gastrointestinal tract; material: Stool | place: Uganda | collected 2011-01-01 ...
CGGATTATCTTCTTTGTTATCGAACACTACCACATCAGATGTTGTTTCATCATCATTCGTGATTGTTTCAATGTGAAATTGTTTAAGTCTGATTTTGACTTGCTCTAATGTGGTGTATTCCATAATTCAAACCCTTTCTAAAGCTCTACATTTTCCATTACTGCTCTTGCTTCAAGAACTGCAATGTAATCAGTCATTGCCTTAATCTGCATATTGTATGTGCTTCTAGGGCAAGTTGGAGTGAATGTAAGCTCGTTATTATCCCATTTAACAAGCATATCTCTTAACTTCTTGTATCGAATAACTACTTGCTGATACTCTGCTTTAAATCTTTCTTTGTAATCAGCACTATTCATCATTTCTATAGTATCTTTTAATTCCATAATTTCAGCTCCTATAATCCTAATTTCTCAATTAACAACTTTTTTAACTCTGCTCCTGTAAGTTCCTCTGCATTGTCTATGCCCTGTTCTGCGGCAAAAGCCTGTAAGTCAGATGTAGACATACGATTAATGGTTGTCTTGCTATAGTCAAAAGAAGCTCCGGAATTGTTATTTTCCGGGACTTCTTCGCCTGCGCTATACCATTTGCCATTATGAACCACTATATGTGGATATTTCATAGTTGCACCCCCTACTCTTCGCTATGAACCTCATATACGAATGTGCTATCCATATTCTCATATGATGGAAGTACAACCTCGGAAGCAAATGTCGACATCTTCATAGGTGGTCCATACTCTGTCTTTGTAGCGACTGTAATACCTACACCATATGTTGTTACATCAACATCAGCTACCTGTCTTACTGTTCTTTCTTCCGGTGTAGTACCAAACCAAGTGCTGCCAAGGTTGCCTTCCGGAAGAAGTGTAACCTTGTTATCTGGGTAGAAGTACTGTTCCTTGCCATCATCATCAATGTACATCTTATCGTAAAGTACGATAGTGAGCTTTGTTCTCTTCTGCACTACTGAAACAACAGTATCGTCATCAACCTCAATGGTCGCTGTAAGGTTCTGTGCAAGGATTGAGTTTCTTATCTGTGCGTTGTCAAGCAGATACTGGAATGTATTGCTGTTCATAAGCACATATCTAGCAATCTTGCCCTGCTTCTGTAACTTCTTTCTCGCATTATTAAGGTCTGTAAGTGGTTTTGAATTAGCTGTATCACTCCACATACTTGTGCCAGAAAGTTTTGCGTAATGGTCTTTTGCGTATGAGCCGTCTTTGTCGTAATCATAAGCATACTGAGCGCCGTCACTCACGATAGCAATTACTGGATGTCCTGCATTTGTTGCAAGAAGTGACATTCTCATTCTTTCTGGTACAACTTCTGCACCGCTTACAAGGTTATTTGTATCGTCATACACACTTGATAAAGCACTTGCAAGGTATGGGTCGTCAGCAGACTGAATACGTTCAATTTCAAGCATTTCCTCTTCGCCTACTGTCATTCCCTCACGGAAAAATGCCATTTGTGTTTTTTCTTTGCTTAATCCCTCTCTAGCTCTAAGAGTTGGAATTGTATCAAAGTTAGATGGTGCAAGCGAAACCGGTAAACCCTTGTGCGTCTTAATCCAACTTAAATCAAGTCCCTGTTTCTTTCTTTCTGGAAACCACTGTAAACCAAGATAAGGTATCTGGTTACTAGCATTTTCTGTTGCCGATAATGCGATAGACTTGCTGTTTAATACTTCATTAATTAACATCTGTTTACCTCCTGTTATTATTCAAATACAATCATTGGAAGAGCTGTCTTAACTGTTGTGTCATATGTAACGCCCGAGTGCGCTTCTGCTACCTTTGTGTTAAGATATGCTTTCTTAAGCAGTACTCCCTGTGGTCTGTCCTCTGTTACATCAAACCTTAAGATGCCTACTACTGTGGCTGTATTGTCAGCCTTGCCGGTTGTTCCGATTGGTGTGCCCGCTTTGACAATCTTCTTGCCCTGTGCGTTTGTAGTTGTTACACCATCAAAATCAAGTGTCAGTGGGATTGCCTCATTTGGTTCTCTCTTTAAAATCTGAACATCTCCCGCGTATGAAGTCTTTTCATACTGCATATTCATTTCCTTTGCCATTTTTTACCTCCTGTTATTACTGAATGTAATGTGATAAAACGTCATTGTTCTTAGGCGCATTAGATATAAGGCTTTCCGCTATCTTTTCAGCATTTGTCTTATTGTCTGCACCGCCTTTATTACTGCCGCCGCCCGGAATATCCTGATGTTTTGCAATTTCCTGTTCCTTAGCCTGCGCCGCAGCCGTTTCTTTTTCGGACATAATCTTGCCAAGTTCGGTGTAATCAAGGCTTCCATCATCTTTAACAACCGTCTTTGCCTGTTCAGCAGTAATCTTAAAATTAGTCATAGCTGCTTCCCTCTGGTCTCTGATAGCGTTAGATTTCTGTAAATCGGCTATCTGCTGATTAGCTGTATCTAAGGCTTTATTTGCCTTTTCAAGCTCTGTCATATTGCCAGCTTGTATTCCATCAAGCTGTTTCTGTAAGTCGTCTGCTGTGTCTGCTTTAGCCTTGTAGCCGTCTGCCCTGTCTTTTTCTTTCTTTGTTTCGCCATTAACCTGATTCAGATAATTGCTTATCTGTTCGTCTGTCGGCTCTGCAACTCCGATTGAAATAAGATTCTGTTTTGCCTGTTCTCTTGTCATAATTACCTCCGATTCACTACGCTTTTTTACGTTGGTTGCTCAACTTGTGATTTCTCCTATTTCACGCATAGGTGCAATTTTTATAAAATAAAAGCAGCTACCGATTATTCGATAACTGCCTTATTTTGTTGATTATTATTAAGTTGATTAACTATCTCTTGTGCTTTCTTTTCTTGTTCTTCTACATCTTTAATAGTTTTGTATAGATTATCTAAATATGGCTTAGATAATACATATGTTTTTTCAGAATCGCCCCATAAACCAACTGTCTTAATTGCAACAAGTGGATGTATGCCAGCTTGTAAAAGTAAAAGCAATGTCTGCGCCTTGGTGTACATATTGTCTTGTGGGCTGTGATTTATCTGTACATCAAAATCTCTGACTGACAGCTTTAAATCTTCTCCAGCAAGTCTTAATATGTTAAGAACAACTATTGCTAATCGTTTTTCACACGTTTTAACAACAGGGTCTTTCAATTTTGCTCTTGTCTTAGAGAAGTCCCATCCGTTTCTTAATTGAACTGCCCCTTGCGTATCTCCGCCGGTGTTACTTTGTTTTGTTGGGATGGCTAATATGGATAATGTATTATCCCACAAATCATCCTTGGCAACCTGACATTGTGTCTGATTAAGCTCCTGTGTCATAATATCGACATCAGACTTGTTATCTTTATTTATTGACTTAACAACTAACGCGTGGCTTTCTTTCATTTTTGCAAATGTCTCTTCGTCAATCTCGCAATTTATAAACTTAACCCAGTACTGAACAAATTGCTCTACGCCATCCATTCTGTTAGACTGCATATTATTAATAGCGTCCAGCATACCTATAACAAGTTCAATATCAGATATTCTTTCATGGTTATTAGGAAACTCAACAATGGGAATTTCGCCATATGTATGTAATTTTGTTTCAACTACTTTGCTGTCAACAATTCTAAAAGACATTGTGTCGGAAAAAGCCATTTTATACCAGTTTCCATTCTCGTCTTTAAGCTCCTGTACAACAAGCATGGGTTCTTCTGTGCTTTCATTGTAAACAACATAAGTATTCATTGGCGTAGGTGCCACAATTCTGAATGGTACATCTCCATTTTTAGGTTGAACTGCTTTGAATGATGTACCTGTCGCAGATTGCCACTCTCCGGCTTTAATATCTTTTTCTTGCTTATTAGCGTCTGCCATAAAATCATTAAGTACATCAACAGCCTTATTGATAGCTTCATCATCTTTGCGGCTGATAAACTGAATTGGCTCGCCATATGTTTGCCCTACCTTAAACTGAACAATTTCGTATGCGTGGTTCTCGACAATCTTGTTTGTAATATCTTCATTGGTTAGCTTATGCCTGTACAATATTGGCTGGTCTCCCTTGTAATAATGCCACAGATACTTAATAACTGGCTTATTCCAATTAAATATACCTATAGTACTTCCAATAACCTTAACAACATTGTTAGCAGTTATTGTATCTACATTTGTGTATGCAATTTTTCTACCATAACAGCCTCTAACAAGGTCTTGAAAATACATTGTGTTCATATATATCTTGCCTCTAATAAAATGTCATGCCGCTTGAAGTCCTGTTACTCGGCACTTCCTTAATCTGGAAATTGTCTTCATCATTTGGTACATACCATATCCATTTTCCACAATGTCCACACGTTAATTTATGTGTCTTTGGGTCTTTGCTATCTGCCTTAGTTAAGAACTTGTGGCAGTTAGGACATATAATTGATTTGTCTTTGTTGCTATAAAAATCCATTCTGTTACCTCTTTGCATAATAAAAAGCACCGCCACAATTAAGTGACGATACTTTTTAAAGATTGTCTATGGAGTAGTACTTTCATCGTAATAATACAATATTGTTTCCGAACAAATCGAACAACTTTTATTATTTTTGTTCGATAAACCGGTTGAAAGCCATTCTAATACTGTCTTCTGTGTTTCCGCCTATAATATGTGCTATCTGAATCCAACTTTTATTTTCCAAAAACCTAAGGTTAATTATTCTTCTCATCCTGCTGTCATCAAGTTTTGCTATAAACTCTTCAACCTCATTGGTTTTTTCTAACAAGTCATCTTCAAGTAACTGTAGCGTAGCTTTTCTTGCATATAGGAGTGTTTTCTTCCTGCCATATTCTGGAAATGGTATGCCCTCAATTTTAAAATGCTGTTTACCGCCATCTCCACCGCAAACAGAATCTACAACAGTTTCCCCGGCTTCGATTTTGCTTATATCTCTTTCAAGTCGCTCTATCTTTAGCCTTACTTCTTTTACTTCTTCCTGCAAGTCTGAATATTGTGATAAAACTTCCTTTGTTACCATAATGTCAATACCTCCTAAATGGATTTTCTGTCGCTTCAACTCTTGCTACGTCATTTGGATTTTCTATAAACATTTCAAGCTGTGTAAGTCCATCCGCAGCATCATCATGTTCATTGCCGCCAATGCTAACAAACATTGTTAATTCATCCATAGCAGCTTGATATTCGTCATTTCTTCTATATCTAACAATTCCCAAATCTGCGTCTTTTTGCATTTGTTCTTGTGTAATTTTATGACTATCAAGAAATATAAATTTTCTTTTTATATCTCCAGAATATGCAATAATTTTTGATAGCTTTTCAACTTTATTTGGTGCCTTTCTGCTTGTGCAGGAACATTTATAATCTTGCTTTTGCAATTTTTCATCAACATACTGGCAATATAAATCTCCTCCAATATTGCCCTCAAATCTTGTCTGTCTTATTTGATTACCTATAATTCTACCTACAACGAGTGGTATTGTTACTTCTTTCGGCCCTTTATTAAACACCCAGTCATAAATGTATACATCTCCATTATCGTATTCTGCACCAATAGGCATTGACAAACTGTCTCCTCCACCCCACGCAATATCCGTAACTCCAATTCTTCTAAAATCTCCATCCGGAAGTATTCCATTAAAATATCTTAATTCATCAGTCGGGAATAATAACCCCTCACGAACAAAAGGCCTTTGCATAAATTTAGCTTCCCATTCAGCTTTATCAAGTTTTTCTCTCATATCTCTGTAATAAGCTGTTGAAAAACCATTTATCTCGTAAGCAAAATTGCTTTCATCGTTTTCATCAAGTGCCGGTATTCTTCTGAACCTGTATTGTGGGTCATTTTCGTATTGTTTTCTCATTCGTTCCAATGGGTCAAGGACATTCCATAATGTACCAACCATAAGCTCTCTTGCCCCATCGTTTTTTCGGTCAACCATTTTGTTTAGATATTCTTGATAAGTGTTTTCCATTCGCATGGGCGATAATGAATGTTCTCTATCTCTTACCAAGTCATCTACATACAAATATCCATCTTTTGATACGTCAACTGCACCGGTCCAAGTTCCATCAATACCACGGCAAGTAACTGTTGCAAATCTATCTGGATTTCCAAGAGTGATTGTAAATTCATCAGCACTTTTGTCTGTTACAAGTGGCTTTTTTGCATATTCTGGATTCCAAAAGTAGAATAATTCAGAAAATGTATACTCTTCTGTAGTAAATAAGTTCATAAGCTCTTTGTAAAAGCCTTTTGCAAGTATTCCAGAGTGACCACCCATAGCTGAATGACTGTTAGGTCTGCGTAATGATACCCACGCAAGGAAGAAAATACAGATAGTAGACTTACCGACACGTGATGGCATTGACAATCCATAAAATTTGATTATCCCATTTTCAAGATCCTCAAGGTCTTTAACTACAACTTTAAGAGTTTTACGGCGTGGAAAATAAAATCTTTTAGTCCAATGCCTTTTACGTTCCATATAAAACATAAAACTTTCAAAATTGTAATAGCTCTCCAGCTTTAATACATCATAAAACTGATTAAGTAGTGGATATTCACTATCACTTTCCTGTACAACTTTCTCAACTTCCCATATATCTTTTCCGTTAAACTGTTTTGCACAATAGCCATTTATGAGTTCTTTTGTCCTAGCCGTACATTTTAACATTGTGCCAATTTCGCCCTCATTCTTGGCAAGCTGACACACGTTGTAGTAGGCTTCTATGATATTTTCGTCTATTCCATTTTTGGATATGTATTTTTCGCAATCAGAAATTAAACTTTCCAATTCAGACATAAAGAAAAGCACCTCCACTTTTCAGCAAAGGTGCTTATAGACCTCTGCCTATAATTTTTCTAGGGTAGCGACTAACTCTATTTGTTAGCCGGTAAAATATTTATTTGCCAATGCTTACAGCTCCTAAGTATTCAACGCTGCCTTTTGAAGTATAGACAGTAACTTCATCGCAACGAACAATATTAGGTTTTTCTGCAACTTCGATTCTGTTCTCATTTTCTGTAAAAACAAATTCAACACTTCCTTTGTAGGTTATCAGTTGCCCATTTACGCAAACTGTAATTATCTCATAATTATGGGCCGGAGCGCGTGAAACTGTACTTTGGTATCTAACATAAATTCCGTTTTGTATTTCTTCTATTTCACATTCGTATTTTTCGGTTTTGTTGACCCAATTCCAAAATGCTTTTATCCCGATTGTAATAGTAGCAATAATAATGGCGGCTATAATAAATTTTAAACTTCTTTTCATAATATGTCCTTTCTGTTGATAATTAACTGATTGGCAGTGTGATGGAGACTGTATTCCTATATGTCATATAATTTGCGTTTTAAATATCTAATCATTCGTGAGTAGGAAAACCAAGTTTCCTTAAAGCCATTCAACCTTTTCATTTTTATTTTCCACAATTACCTTTCTAATTTATCAATCCTATTTTCAAGTGTTGCTATGCACCCTCTCATTTTCTGTCCGTCTTTTTCTGAAAGATGCTCAACACCGGTAGTTCCTATTTTCCACGATATGTCTTTCAAATATTGAGTTGCTGTTTCGATTTTATTATCATCACGATTAAACTCTTCGCATAAGCACTTAGCAATGTCTTTAAATGGCTGTGGGTTTTGCACTCTGCTATAAGCGTCTGCAAAATTGTAATTTCCTGTATAATCCATGATAATTCCGACAGCTTCATATTTTCCAAGATTAACTCCTAAAAATCTGTCTGTGGTTGTGTTCCATATAGCATACAGATTGTCTACATCATCTTGCAATGCAACTATTAACATAATCTCACTCCTTTTTTTCACTATTCGCTAATGATTTTGCTTCCTCTAAGATTTTCATTGCTAATGCTCTTGAAAATTCATAATTATTTTTCGGGTATCTGCCTAAAATTGATTTTGCGTACTCATTAACTGCATCAACTGAAATATCAATGTCAATAGTCATATCATGAAATTCGGATGTTTCTATCGGTTTGCCATCATCATCGCCGATATGTTTAACATTATCAATTTTTCTGAACATTTTCTTATCAATGCATAACACTTTTTTGCAAACTTCAATACACTCTTTTCTCTTCTCGTCATTGGTACACTTACCATCCGCATTGTATCGGCAAGAAGTCAGATTGCATTTTTTATTTGCATAAGCATTACTTACGTTATCAATCCATTCACGAAACGGAATATTGTTGATTGTGGCGTTGTCTAATGTCATATCAGCTATCTCCTGTACCATTTTTCTGTATTGAAATTCCATCATTGTTGCCCTCCATAATTCCGTCAATTATTGCTCTTTCAAGCAATTCTCCAATGCCTATATTTGCCCTGTTCGTCATTTGCTTGTATAATTCAATAAATTGTTGCTTTGTCAAAGGTTTCCAGTTCGGATTGTCTCTCTTGCACTTAAAGTCTGTAACTCCACGACCGCATACATATTGTTCATTTCCGTTCGTATCAACAAAGGGACCAGTACAAAGGTCACATTTCATTATATACTCACAAGGTTTTAGTTCGTGGCTATATCCACTACAAATCTTTGTATCTGTATACTTCATAAAACCACCTGCGATACTTTACCTTTTTTCATTTCTTCCTCTGCTGCTTTAATCGCATTTTCTTCGCTTATAAAATATTCTTTTCCAACTAAGTTATGTTCAATGGCTTGCACAATTTCCCAATAAGATGTCCATTCTCTTTCGATTATTTGATACCCAGAAATTTTACTTTTTGCAAAAGCAATAGGTCTATTTGTAACATGGTCATACCTGTTTTCACGTTCTGTTATGCTATAATTAAATTGTATTAAATAATACTTATCGCCTTTCATGAATGGTAAAACTATTATATTTTTCTTTACTTTTAATTTCATTCAATCGCTCCTAACAATTTATTTTTATCCCCTCTGTTAATATGGCGGTTTTATTCTCATTCAAAATTTTTGATAAAATCAGTTAGCGTTTTTGCTTCTATTCACTTCTTAAAGTAATCTCTCAATGTTTGCCTGTCATGTTTATTCCTCATAAACCTCTCAAAATCTTCCATACATTCATAGCACAAGTCGTATGTGACATTTAAAATACCACTCCTTGTAACAGAATTTCCACACAGTATTCCTTTTTCAATTTCTGCACCGCACCTGTCGCAAGTGTGCCATTCTTTGCTATACTTCATCGTGAATGTCCTCCCAAACTCTGCAAAATTTCTTGAATGTTTTCTTGTCCATCAGTGAAGCTATTCTATCCAAGTTTACGATGTTAATTTCTGCATCATGCTCATATTGTGCATCAGCAATAAGGCTTATATCGACCCTTGGAAGTCTTCCGGCATAATGTTCTATTTTATACGAACTGCATAAGCACTGTTCGCCATCAATTGTGACTTTAGCGCATTCCCTGTGTCCTTCTATTGCTTCTACTTTGAATCTATGTATATTACTCATTCTTCCACCAACTTCCTATATTTCTGATATATCCTTTATTTCCCCGTTTGAAAGTTTCACCTTGACTTCTTCTGCTAGTAATGTTATTTGAATTTCTTTTGCTGTGTCTTTTTGATAAATATTGGATATGCCGTCAATACTTATTACTCCTTTTAAAAATTCGCCATCAAGAAATAATCTAACAATTCCGCTTGAATGGTCAAGCAACACCTCTTTAGCCATCATTCCACCACCTTAATATCCGCCATTAAATTCCAAAAGCCATTCTTTCAGTTTTACATGCGCTTTAGCAAAGCAAAGCTCCATGTCACAACTACTTTCATTGACAATTATTACATCTTCGCCGTCGTGTCTAGCGTTAGGGTAATCATCAGCACAGCCTTTTTTGTAAATCAAAATATTCCAATCACATATTTTACTATAAGTAATTTCAATATGCATCGGAAAGTCTTTTGCTTTATCATTAAAAAATTTTAAAAATTCATTCATTACTGCACCAGCTTTCTACCACAGATAGGGCAATAATTGATTTTTATATATCCTCTTGCATATTCCCAACTCGAATTATCAAAATATAGTCGATTTTCTTCATCTTCATTCACTAATATTATTCCATTGACTTCGTTAAGTTCATAATCTCTTGAATAAGAAATGCTTTTTGTTCTTTTTGTATATTTCTTTCCTTTTTCATATCCATCTACAATTTTAACGTTTGTTTCCTCGCAAAATTCACACATATTACACATCTCCCTTTATTGTTCATCCAAGTTGACGATATAATAGCTTTCCCAACAAGTCTCTCTTAAGCACTTAAGTTCGCCTTTTGCGTCTTCAAGTGTAGCAAAGACATATAGTGGAACATCATCTCTACAACGAGCTACTGCGAACCTATATTCTGGATAATATAAGTCTTTGCATTGTTCCAAGGTTATAGTGTCATCTTTTCTGCTATGTTTCTTATGTTTTTGTGGTTTTGGCTTATCTTTGGCACGTTTAATATGTATACCGTATGTAATGGCAAAACATAAAATATACACAAATAAGATTACAAGTATCGTTGCAAATAAGTAAATAAATTCTTTCATATCGCACAACCTAATTACCCTTTCTTCGGTGTGAATAGCGTGTCCGGTAATTCTTCGCCGGTTAAAAATTTATTCACATACTTCATAAAGGTCGGAACACTCATTCCGGCTATTTCTGCTGCCTTAACCTGACTACATTCCCTGTTTAAGTATTTTGCTACACCCTCCGAGAACTTATCAATGTCCCGTGTCTTAACTCCTTTTGCCATGTTTATACCTCCGTTTAGTACTCAATAATGCCTTGTGCGAGCTGTAGCAGATAGTCGCTTTTAGCAAAATGTGTTATCGAGTAGTTAGTCTCTCTTCTATGTGTCCGTTTGAAATGCTCGCTAACCATTCTATCAAGCCCAGTAAGTCCTGTTTCGTCTGCTAGGTAAACATCTGTCCACTCAAAGTGATTATGCTCCGTATCAGCCACATTAGAAAGCGACAGGCATACATTAGTCAGTGTCTTATCGGTCAAGATTGGGTGAACCTTGCAAAACCCTGTCTCATACATACTCATGTATTTGCGAAATGTTCTTTTGACAGCTACCCTAATTGTCTTGTTCTCGATATTGTCATCACAGATTGCAAAGAACCTACAGACCATATCATCTTTCTTTGCTTGCATATCCTGTCGGGTGACTCTTGCCGTCTGTTTCTCGGAAATAGATGTATGTACCTCTCCATCAATGCTAGTTGATGTATGTACCTTATCAGTATTTAATCTTTCAGTACTTTGTTTATTAGTATTTAATTCATTAGTACTTAATCCATTAGTATTTAATTGTCCGTGGTTTTCTACCTGTTGACGTTCAACCCCTAGATTTTCTGTGTCTTGTTTTTCTATTTTCTGTTTATATGGTTCTTCGTAAACCTCATAGGTGTACTTTATTCTTCCACCATTGCTTTTTGTTGGATTTTCTTTGGTAACCACAACATAATTATTATCTTTTAATTCGTTTAAAGCCGATTTAACGGCTGTTTCATTCTCTTTGCATATTGCAACTAACCCAGCTATTGAATAATCCCAATTATCGGGCAATGAAAGCATTACAGACAATAATCCTTTTGCTTTCAGACTCAAACTCTTATCCCTTAAATGAGTATTACTCATAACTGTGTAATTTTTTGTTTTATGCACTCTAATCGTTGCCATAATCAAATACCTCCGCTTGATATTATTTATGTATGCCTGTGATACATACTCCGCTTGATTGATAAAACAACAAACAGGCACAGCGGAAGTGCTTTTCGCTTCGTCAAGCTAGTTTGTTGTAAATAGTTGCACGGAGAGTCGAACTCCGTCAGACCAAACCATGCCAATGTATTTCAAATCTGCAAATTCTATTTTACAAAGAGTTTTCTGTTTCCGATAATACAACTACTATCCATACATCTCCCATCGACCGGAACTATTGCAGTAGTATCCGACTAAGTGGAGATAAGAAATTGATGTGGTGTGGATTTGAACCACACATGATTGTCGCGACTCTCGTCATCTAAGTTACCGGTTTCAACGAATTATCTTACGGTAATAACGTTTACCCATTCCGTCACACATCAACAAGGCGAAAGTCAGATTTGAACTGACGGTCACAGATTTGCGGTCTGTTGCCTTTTGCCACTTGGCTATTTCGCCATATATAACAGCCGTAGCGTGACTGCTATATCGAAACTGCTTTTGTCGCTACCTTTGTACAGCTCCTACGGACTTTTTATACCGCTTACGGCAGACTATAGTAGCCTCGTCGTAAGTTAACGCCGACATCGTGAATCGAACACGAACAACATTTCTGTTGGATAGCTTAGCAAGCTA
>ERZ1024349.97-NODE-97-length-12294-cov-18.793774_pt1 | contig 12294 bp, 14 predicted proteins | sample MGYA00520789_ERZ1024349 | MGnify/ENA primary metagenome ERZ1024349 (study PRJEB33242, sample SAMEA3444257) | Homo sapiens | biome: Host associated; feature: Gastrointestinal tract; material: Stool | place: Uganda | collected 2011-01-01 ...
AACCAAGCTGTTTTAATTTGTTCATTGATTAAATCTTCTTCATCAGATTGAATTAAAGTATTTAAAAATTCTGCAATTTTTTGTCTAACCGCATTGTGCGCTTTAATTTTAATACTTGGATGGACTAAAAAATTACAAACATTTCCTCCGGTAAGCATAATATGTGCTCCTGCAACAAGAAAACAGAATATAGCTTGTTGTAAACCTTCTGAGATATACTCCTCTTCATTTTTAACATCTTCAACTTCATTTTCTTTTGTTAATCTTATAACATATGATTCTGGATCGCTAAAGAAAAAGTCTCCACCCATATAACCATTACCGGGTTTGAAATAATATGCAAATGACGGTTTTAATTCCGAATATTTTTGTGTTTGTAAAATAATCGGTTGAGGTGTCCCTGTAACTTGTAAGTAAATACTGCTTGCAGCAAGTTTTTTCATCCCAACTAAATGACGATATATTGTACTTTGTTGATTTTTATTTACTTTTGTATTCATAGAAGATGCATCACCCTCATCATCAATAATAAATAAAGGTGCTCCATCACAATATTTTGATGATGCTATATTGTTTTTCCATGTTTTTAATATTTGGGTATTTTTCTTTAAAACAATTAAAGTTGGTTTTCTTAATTTTGTTTCAAAAAATCTTGTTTCATCGTTTTCATCACATACTTCAAAATCAATAAGATCTCGGATAGCTCTTTTAAAAGTTTGATTTTGAAGATATACATTATCTGTTGTTAACAAAACAAATAACTTAAATCCTACATCGGCAGCAGCTGAAATTAAGCCAAACATTTGTCCGGTTTTTCCGCTTTGTACATTTCCAAGCAATAATCCCGTTACATGCTCTCTAAAAGAAAAATTCTCAATATGTTCAGGAACTACATCTTTTATAGTTTGCAATACAGATTTTTTAATTTCTTCATTACTTATTTGATTTAAATAACTCTCTACGTAAGTCATTATTCACCTCTGGATGAAAAATCCAAATACCAAATTTTGGGATCTTTAGTACCTCTCATTTTTATACTATTTCTACCATAAGCAGTTAACATATCTTGTGTTAAAGGTCTCCCAACTTCCAATATCCCAGAGTTTTCTAATCGACCTTTAATCCATTTACCTAAAATTTTTAAATCATCGCAGGATCTGAAATTTTTGCTGTTTGTTCCACTAATTTTACAATCAAATTTCCAGCAATCATCAGTATAAACAGTAATAATACTTTCTGTTTCTGGATAGCCTGCTTTTGGATAATTAACATTATCGGTTATTGGTTTTGGAACAATAATTTCAACCTCATACCAATGTCTTGGCTGAACAAAGCCACGTTGATTAACTCTACCTTTTCCAAAATATGCATTTACATTGCTCTTAGGTGCATCTTCATAAGGTTTTATAGGAATATCAAATTCAATATCAGTAGTATTGGAAACTATATTAATAACTTCATCAGAAGGACAATGCTTAACATTTTCATGACCTTCTAATAATGAATTATTTTCAATAAAATGCTCTGGCTTCCATTCCGATATAGGAATACAAGTTTTTTCAATTAATCGTAAAATAAATTCATTCATTTCGGTTATTATTGCTTTATTATCAAGCATAATGTCTGTTTCATAATTTGTATGGTTATCTAAAATACTATTTAAATTTGAAGAACCCATAATACCTGCAAAAATATCATCTTTCTTATGAAATGTATATAATTTGCCATGAAATTTAAATGTATTTGTTATGAAAACCCCACCAAGAGAATTCTCTACTAAGTAATTATTTAAATAATTTGCTGCTTGATATTGTACTTTGGTCATACCCTCGAAAAAATGCATTCCTATAACCAATATGACACTTTTGTGGTTTGCTTCGGCAATACTTTTTAATTCAGTTAGGGCATCGGTAGATATATACCCAGAGGCAATACAAACTTTATCAGTTTCTTCAAAAAGCGAATTAAAACACTTTGAAAAAGATCTTTTATTGGAAAAACGCATAGGTGGTAGATTTGAGATTAATAGTTCTGACATTTTAACCACCCTATGCTTTAACTAATAAATCTTTTCTGTTTCGCCTATAATCCAACCTATCTCTGACAGACATTGAACTAAGCTCATTTCTTAATTTATTCAAGTCTATCATATTATAATTTTCTTGGAACAACGGCATTAAGGCTTTTGCAACTGCCTCAACACCTTTTGGAGGAACAGCATTTCCAATTTGCCTTCTTACTTCAGCATTTGAACCTTCAAAAATAAAGTCGTCTGGGAAAGATTGTAAACGAGCACGTTCTCTATTTGTTAATGGACGAGGTTCTGGATAATGATATCCCCATGTGCCTCCACCACCAGCGGCTATAATAGTCCTTGATGGTTCATCAAGTTTTATTCTTCTATAAACATGGCTTATCATTCCCTTTACATATAGAGGACTGTCTTTAGGTATAGATGTAAAGTTTCCACCTTCAGGGATTAACTTTAACATTTCAACCGTTTTAGGAGCAATATTCATTTTTTCATTATTGTATTTTACTTTTTCAACACCCTTCAGAGCTTTGCCGGATGTAACATATGGATATTTTTTATCAGGTCCGTACATTGGTTCTGGATGGAAAAATTCGAATCCCGTATCAACTCTGACACCTACAATCAATACCCTTTCTCGGAATTGTGGAACACCATATTCTGCAAAATTGTACAATTGTATTTTTACAACGTAGCCGGGTGCAATACTTTCAAAATCTTTGACTATTTGTTCTATAGCTTGTTTATTATTAGCGCTTAACAATCCTTTTACATTTTCAGCAACAAATGCTTTTGGCTTTTTTGCATCTATAAATCTTAAAAAGCTTTTATATAAATTACCTCTTTTGCCATGCAATCCCGGCTGCTTCCAAATAACAGAAAAATCTTGGCAAGGAAAACCACCCAAAATCAAGTCGCAATCAGGTATTGATTTATCAGTATAAGGATCAATATCTTCTATATTTTCTTGACTTATAATGTCTCCAAAATTACGCCTAAAAGTTTTTACAGCCCACTCATTAATATCATTAGCCCAAACTGTTTCGTAGCCTTGAGATTCAAATCCCAAATCTAAACCTCCGCACCCTGAGAACAATGAAATTACTTTTGGTTTGTAATTTTCTTTCATTTAATACATGCCCCTTATACAATTACCACAGTACCATAAAAACCCATATATTGCAAAAGTCTACAGAAAATTAACATCTAAAAATATACCAATCAGAGCAGGCATGGTGATTGAAGTTCCATTGCAAGTCAAAATAAAAATCGTCTTCATCGACATTTTTTATTTTGAAATATGGTTTTGCCTTTTCTGTTTGTTTATAACTTTCAAACGCCCTTTTAATTTCATTGGCGAAGCGAATTTTAAATTCAGGTAATGTTAATTTTAATATTTCTCGGGTTCTTTTATTTTTTAAAATCATCTTCAAACCCTCTGATATTATCAAGTTCAATGTTGTATCGCTTGCCGGTTTTATCAACGCAAGTGGCAAAATCTACTGTTTTATCTGCATACTTGTTTTCCCATAAGCAAATTAATAAACCTATTTCTTGCGTTTTTAAATTTAAAATCTTTGTTCCATATAGTTTGTAATCTTTTTCAATCATAATAAGCTCCTTTCAAGTCATACCATTGGTCACTCTTTTTTAGAAAAACATCAATATTATGTGTCTAATTTGTATCAATAAGACACAAAAAAGCATAAGAGCCCGATTTTAGATATGTTATAATATATAAATACAAGAAAATATAAGGAATATAAGCATGACGAGTCCATTAGAAAAATTATACGATTGTATGGTTACTGGAACATTAGGTATAGTGTCAGTAACGACCGAACAGTCTTTAAATCAAATAGGATTAACTGATAATGAAAAAGAAATTTTAACAAGGTACTCATGCAAGTTGTTTTGGTGTATGGTTTTGGAACAATATATTGAAAATAAAATATTATTTAAAGACAAAGAGAAGGCCTTTCTTAAAATGGCTACGGCTGAAACAAAGGATCCTGATTTAGTAATTAAATTAAATAAATTTTTCAACAATCCTAATAAAGACGAAGCAAAAAAGTTACGGGAAGATATATGCAAAGGAATTCCTAAAAATGTATTGAAAGATTTATTTAAAAACTTTTTAAGTATTTCAAATTTTGAACACGATTTAAACGCAAATTAAACACCTTTTAAACGGTTTTTACATTTTCAATATCTTTTTTGTGGTCAATAAAGAATGCGTTTAGCACATCTGCATCATTGTATAGATACTTAATTACAGGCGCGAGATTATAACATTCTTCAATATCAGGCTGATTGGCAACAAAATAATCAATAACAACGGCTGTGTTATAAATATTCTCCGACCACTTGATTAATTGCTTAAACTCTTTTGGAGTAATATTCAATCCAACTTTTCCCATACGACCTCCTTATAATGTGTCGTATACATCACTTAAAGTAATAAACAAGTCAAGTTTATTACTTTATGAATTAAAATATTTATTAATAATTTAATTATAAATATTAAATAAATGTTAATTTATAAGGGTTTTAGCATTTTTTGCTAAATAATAAAGTGGGGAGAAAGAAAAAGATTACAAATGGAAAATAGAATTCTTACCTTTAAAGATTGTATCAACAAAGCTAATGAGTGTGGCGGAAATAAGCACTTAATTTTGGGAAATGGCTTCAGTGTTGCTCTTTTCCCCAAAATATTTAATTATAAAGTTTTGGCAGATAAAATATCCTCTGAGAAGATTAAAACTTTATTTAAAGAATTAGGAACAAATGATTTTGAATATGTATTACGCGAAGTAACAAGGGCACTAAAAGTTATCAAAGGCTATCCTAATACAAAAAATCTATGTAAGGAAATGTCTAGCGATATTAAAGAACTAAAAAAGACATTAATTGATATTTTAACAGACTCCCATCCACAGAATCCTGGTGCTATAACGGAAGAACAATATATATCGTGTTATGAATTTTTAAAACATTCTGAAGCCGGGAAAAAATATACCTTTAATTATGATCTACTTTTATATTGGGTATATATGCACTTTTTAGATAATAAAGAAATGAAATTAAAAAGCGATGATGGCTTTAGACATCCAATTGGTGATGAAAGCGTTGTAACTTGGGAAATAGGGCAAGAACACGATCAAAATTTATACTATTTACACGGTGCTTTGCATATTTTTAGTGATGATGCTGAAATAGAAAAATATACTTGGATTAATACTGGTTCAACATTAACACAACAAATCAAAGCTTCTTTAAAAGATGAAATGTATCCTGTGTTCATAACAGAAGGTTCTAGAAAACAGAAACAAAATAGAATAAACAATAATGCCTATTTAGCAAGATCATTTGCTAGTTTGAAGAATATTAAAGGGAATGTATTTATATTTGGGCATTCTTTAAGGGATGAAGATGACCACGTTTTTAATTACTTGAATCACAAATCAAAAGTCAATAATGTCTTTATAAGTATATACGGAGACAAAAATTCCGAAGAAAACAAAAGAATTTTAAAGAAAATAAAAGTTTGGGAAAAAGATCAAAAAGATAAAAAGTATCCTAAAAAATACTATATATATCAAGCTGAAAGTGCACATGTTTGGGATAGGGAAATAGATGAAGAAGTTGTACGTAAACAAATATTTGGGAATATACCTGAATTAGAAGTTTTTTAACAAAACAATTACTGTTTATAACCTACCAACTTATAATAAATATTCGGAATGGCCATATTTATTTTGGTGGCTAGCTCAATTGTTTCTTTAAAATCTTGCTTATGATACTTAGTTAGTTCTGCATAAATATTCATATAAAAAGGCTCTAGCATTTTAAAATATGTTTCAATTAAAGGTTTCAAAATAATAAAATCACCTTGTTTTTTTATAAATTCTTTAGATAATTTTGTCCACCTATTATATTGTTTGAATTCGTGTGTTTCAAAGCATACTTGCTTATCAGGTGTAACATATGGAAAAGTCGTTTTATAATGCATTTGATAATTTCTTAAGTCTTTTATGAAAACGGCGATACTATTATTTGTGAATTGTTCCTTTATGTTTTTTGTGTAATGCTCATGTATCTCAGTATTTTTGTAGAAATTCATTACGCTTCTACAAGAATCAATGAGCGCTGAAGTAGATGCCAAAAAATTAAAGATATACCTATTTAAATGCTCATTATTAAACAACAATAGAAAAGGGTCTTGGGCTTGTTGAATTCGTACAATTTCGTTCATTAATTCTCTATAATTCAATATTAATGTATGGTAATTTTCATTGATAATTCCCATTCTATTAATAGCTTGCCAACCATTTGATTTAAATACTATTTCTTCATTTGTATTCATATTTATATTTTATTACAAGCATATTTTACAAATAAAAATTCATATAACTTTCATCAATAATATCTTGTTCAATACCGATGTAGCGAAGGGTGATGGCAGAATAGGTATGGTTGAAAATCTTCTGCAGAAGTTCGATATTGTCAAACTGTTTATAATGGTGGTAGCCAAACGTTTTTCGCAGCGAGTGGGTGCCGATTTTGTCTTGAAGATTTAATGTTTTTGCAGCCTTATTCAAAATCCTGTATGCCTGGTTTCGGTCAAGCCTGTTTCCTTGTTGCGTAATAAATAACGGCTCGTCTTCCGGTCGGTCTTTTACAAAATCTTCAAGCACAATCTTTAGCTCTGGATTTAAAGGAAAGCGTTTATTTTTCTTCGTCTTTTTCTCTTTGATTTCGACAAAATCCCTACCTTTAACATCTCCGACATCTAGTTTCAAAATATCAGAAATTCTTAAACCGCAATTTATCCCGAAAATAAAAAGCACAAGATCACGTTTTTTGCGTTTCAAAACCGCCTTCATTTTTTCAATATCCTCTCTATTCCTTATCGGTTGGACAATATTCATACTTCCTCCTATATCCCAAAATAGTCTACCTCCAAGTTGTATCTTACGAAAAACTCAAAATCCTTGCTGTATCTTTCGCCTGTAATGAGTTTAGAAACATAGCTTTCGGTCATTTTGAGTCGTTTTGCAAGTTTCTTTTGCGTAAATTCTTTTTGCCGCAAAGCAAACCGTATCGCAAGTTCTCGCCTGTACAAAAACACGCTTTTTGTTTTTGCCAAATTTTCATCGGCGCGTTCTTTAATATAATCAATGCTTTGTAGCTCTTTTTTCTTCATAAAAACCTCCGAAATTCTCTGGGGAAACACATCTAAGCCTGCCCGCAGGCTTTTGTTCGGCGCCGTAAGTGAGTAAAAACAAGTTTTTCTCGTTTACGGCTTTCTCACAATAACTCGGTTTCCGAGAAACATCAAGTCCCAATTTATACTCGCTCGCATTAAACGGGTACCGCCTACGGCTTTCACCCTCTGCTCGCTCGATTTGTGTCGGAATGATACAAAAGGGGTCAATATTAGTCGGAAACAGTTCCAATTTAAGGTCGGAAGAGTGATAGATGTGATATGCGTAAGCCGGTGCAAAGCACTACGATAGCGACGTAGGATAATTGAGCCTATGAGCCGACTTAGGCGAATGCAGGCGAAATACCCACAGGAGCCAAAATGACCAATAAAGATAAATACATATCAATTCAAGAATTAGCAGACCTTAAAGGTGTTAGCACTCGGGCAATTCGGATGTCGCGAGATAAATATGTCACCCGCGAAATTATTGTCAGAGGCGGAAAAAGTTTTGAAATCCTATTATCAAGTATTGAGCTGGATTTACAGGACAAATATTTTGAGCAAAAGACACAAATAACGTCAGAATCGACGGCTTTGATACCGATTTTACCTGTCAAAAATCTTCCGACAAAAGTTAATGAGGTTGCTTTTGCACGTTTGGATTTGCTTCGCGAGTGGCAAAAATATAGAAAACATTACCCTGAGGGTAAAACTCGTGCCGGAGTTGAGTTTATCGAAAGCTATAATACCGGTATGTTGTACCCGCATATTTTTAAGGTGCTTGGCAAAACTTCAATCGGCTCGGTTGAGCGTTGGAAACGCAAACTCGGAAATACGACAGATTATCATTTATTGTTGCCAAAATACGAGTATGCAACTGAGTTTCGCACGTCTCTGACCGATTACGAAAAACAGGTGTTTTTGAAAATTTTGCTGCATCCGAACAAGTTTTGTGTCGGCAAAGCAATTTCAATAACCAAGCATATTTTGTCAAAAGAGGGGCCTATAAATGTTCAGGATGTTACATTTCGCCGCTACGCGAATTGGTTTCGGGATAATCATTATGACATTTGGACGTTGGCTCGGGATGGCGAAAAGGCTTTGAAAGACAATGTTGAGCCTTACATTTTGCGCGACATTTCAAAACTTGAGGTAGGGGATGTGCTTGTGGCAGACGGGCATAAACTCTCGTTTTTAGTGAAAAATCCGTTTACCGGCAAACCCACACGGGCGACTTTAATCGGCTTTTTGGATTGGAAATCGACGGCACTTGTAGGGTACGAGATTATGCTTGAAGAAAACACCCAAAGCATCGCATCCGCTCTGCGTAACGCGATAATAAACTTGCAAAATATCCCGAAAATCGTGTATCAGGATAACGGCAGGGCATTCAAGGCAAAATACTTTGTGAACACGGATTTTAAGGAAACAGGATTTGAGGGGATTTATGCTCGGCTCGGAATTAAGACGGTTTTTGCTCGACCGTATAACGCAAGAGCAAAAGTCATTGAACGGTTTTTTAAAGAGTTTCAGGAAAGTTTTGAAAAGCTTTTGCCAACTTATTCAGGCTCAAATATTGAAAATAAACCCGCACACTTTAAGCGCAACGAGAAGTTTCATAAGCAATATTTCAAGCCAAATTATTACCCGACGATTGAGGAGGTTAAAATGCTTGTCGATAAGTGGCTTGAATTTAAGAATGCTCAACCTTGTCCAAATGATAAAACCCGAACGATAGCACAAGTTTTTGAAAGCAGGGCAAAAATCAAAATTGACACGGTTCGGCTTGATGATTTAATGATGACGGCTGATATCAAGACGATTTATCAAAACGGGATTCGGTTCCTCGGCACGTTTTATTATTCAGATAAACTATATGGGCTCAAAACTCAGGTTATGATTCGATATTCACTTTTTGATTTATCCAAGATTAAAGTTTACACGGTCAAAAATCAGTTTTTATGTACCGCAAAACGCGTAACAAAAGCTCATCCGATGGCTTATCATCTCGGCGATATCAAAGATGTTGAGGATTTGAAACAAAAAATTCAAAAACATAAACGGCTTAAAAATAAGACGATTAAAGAATTACAGAAATTCTTGCCGAATGTAGATTTGAAATTTATTGAACAGGATATTGAAGAAGATGTTAAAGAGGTAATCGAAGTTAAACCGGTAAAAACGAAAAAGCCGACACCTAGAGAAGTTCAGATGAGTGCACCTGTGTTTTTGAATAAGTATGAAAAATTTGAATGGTTAATGAAAAACGGCTGCACCTGTCAAGATGATAGGGTGTGGCTAGCGGAATACAAGCAAAGTGAGGAATATCGAGGTCTTTATGAAACGTAAATTTGTTGTGACGCAGAATGTGAAAAGATTTGTGGATTTGATGGATACGCTAAAAAATGCGCCCGCGAATCTGCCGAAGATGGCGTTAGTGTATGGTGATTTCGGGCTCGGGAAGTCGCAAACGATTATGTGGTGGGTTACGAATAACGATGCGATTTATGTTCGGTGCAATCACAAAATGTCTGCGCGTTGGCTTTTGACCGAGATTGTTGAGGAGCTTGATGATGTGCCAACGTACCTGACCTCGCTTTTATTCAAGCAGATTGAGGATAAACTGCGCGAACGGTCAAAGGTTTTGGTGGTGGATGAGGTTGATTTTCTTTTGAATAACTCGTCTGCGATTGAGATTGTACGCGATTTGCACGACAAAATCGGGCTCCCCGTTGTGCTTGTCGGAATGAGCCTTGCGGAAGCAAAACTCAAACGGCATAAGCATATTTATGACAGGCTTTTGGGAGTATTAAAGTTCGAAACTTTTAATAAAGAAGATGTGGCAAAAATTGTGACAGAGATTTCTGAAGTCGAGTTTGAGCCTGATGCGCTTGAACTTGTTTGTGCAAAATTTAATCAGTTCAGGCAGATTGTAAAGTTTTTAAATAAGGCTGAAAACATTGCCGAGATGAACAATTTGCAAACGATTACGCTGCCGATTTTGGAGGGAATATTGAATGAAAGATAAGATTTTAAAACTCGCGAAAAGGCTTGAAACATTTAAACTAGAAGATATTGAATCTATTATGGGAGATGGGATAGAAGGTGTTTTACAGGAACTTGTTAAGGACGGGCAATTGAATTTGGTTGGTGGAATTTATTCATATAAAGCCGAGCGAAATTTATCCCTGCCGTTTTGTTTCAAATTCCATTCGCAGGAAAAAATTGAGATGATAACAAAGTGTTTTTGTGCCGGGGTGAAATCGAAACAGGCGAGTTTTCTTTTGGATATCGGGAATGCGACGATGCAAAATTTTTATAAACATTTTCGGCAGATGATTTATGAACGGCAATTGGACGCCCTTAAAACGCACTTTGAACAAAAACCGAAAATTGCAAAGATGCGGAGGTTCTACGACATACCTGTATATTTTTATCTGTATAAGGATGAACTTTTCGTTGCTGACAAACAGCTAAAAACAAAACGAAAGAAACTTCCGCACACAAAAGAAGAATCTTTGCGGATAAAAGTTCTTTACTCCCGCCTCCGCCGCTCAATAAACCACTCCCAAATGAAACAAAACCTCGCTCATCATGTGGCAGAACATATTTGGAAATATGGAAACAGACTAGAAGATGCTTATAACAATCTTTTTCATATTATTTTATAGCAATGAATTCAATATAATTGTTGTTGTATAATTAAGAAAAGGAATATGTGTAGCATGGAAACAGTTCTCGCACTTATCAAAATAATAAACCCAATCGAATGGATAAAAGAAATCCATAAAATGCCCGTTTTTATAAGGATTGTATTACTTTTGGTTTGTATTTCTGCAATTTTTATACCTGATTCTATAAAAGGCATCAATGTACATATAGCAAGAGTGATTGCATTGTGTTTGGTACCAATAACAACTGTTTCAATTATTGGTGGATTTTTCCAAAATATTTACGATAATAAAAAGCAAAAAGAACTTCAAAAGATAGAAGCAGAGGAACAAGAGAGAAAAAGAACTCAGAAAGAATTAAAAGAAAAAGAAGAATCTAAAAAACTTTTAAATAGCTATTTTAAACAATTTGACTTGTGTGATCGTTCAGAAAAAAAGATTCTTGAACAATTTTATTGTGTACAAAAAACTTCAATAGATATATCCGATACAGAAGTAGAATATGTTCGGGTAATGAATTCAAAAGGAATAAATTTTGTTTCAGCAAGAAGTCATTTTTTGCGTGGGTTGGCATATACTACACCAGAAGGCTTAGCTATCATTAACAAGTATTATGATTTACAAAAAGAGAAATTTTTTGAATTCTTAAAAACATTAAAAGGTAGGCAGAAGACATTACTATATGAATTTAATTACGATAACGAATTGTATCCTGAAAAAGGTTTTAGAACTACCGCCTTTAAACTTAACGCTAACTTTAAAGAAAATGGATTTAATGATATATATTGGGACTTTGAAAAAGATTGTCTTGTTATATCAGAACTTTATGGTGTCTACATAGAAGAGTTTTTAGCAAAGCAAGATGATAATTCTTGACTGAATTTATAGTATTTTAAGTAATTATGCTAAAAACAAACTGAATCATTTATTTCGTTATAGACTTATATATAGTTATATTTGAACTTCCGACTAGCTTCCGAGTCTGGGGGTGGGTAAATTCAAAACGGACATTTTGTCCGGAAAGTGTCATTGGGAAATGTAGCAATATATGTAGGTTATAGCGATTTGGGCGGATTTATAGTGGAAAGTTGTCGCCAAAAAAGTGACAATAAAGTGACTTTCTGAGTAGTTTCAGTCAACCACTCGGAAGGGGGTGTAATTCAAACATAAAGCCGAATTTCGGCAGAAAAATAATTTTTCAAATCTCCCATTAAAACCCAGGTAGATAAAGAAAACGGATTTATAAATGTTAAATATCTCGGGGGATAATGTTATAAGTTAAAATGAGGCATTATTAGATAATTAGATAAAATAAAGGAGATGTCAATGACATCTCCTTTATGGCTCCCCAGGCTGGACTCGAACCAGCAACCCTTCGATTA
>ERZ1024349.100-NODE-100-length-12022-cov-8.759923_pt1 | contig 12022 bp, 7 predicted proteins | sample MGYA00520789_ERZ1024349 | MGnify/ENA primary metagenome ERZ1024349 (study PRJEB33242, sample SAMEA3444257) | Homo sapiens | biome: Host associated; feature: Gastrointestinal tract; material: Stool | place: Uganda | collected 2011-01-01 ...
GATACAGCTATCAGTATTGAAAGAACCAAAGCTACCATTGAAGCTCAAAAGGCTTTAATTCTTTCAAAAGAAAACGAAATTGAAATTAGAAAAGCTAATGTAGATTTAGAGGAGTTAACCAAATGGAAAGAGATTGAACAGTTAAAGCAATCTCTTACCGTATCAGAGTCAGCAAAGCTCTTAGCACAAAAGCAATATAAACGAGCTAACTCTTTAGTTAATACAAGAAGTATCTCAAAGTCTGACTATGACAGCGCCAATTCACAGAATATCCAGGCAGGTGCAGCAAAAACTCAGGCTTTGCGTAAGTTACAGGCAGCAATTTACGGCGCCACAGACGAGCAGATAGAAAAGTTAAAGAGAACAGGTTCAGCAAAGGGTATGACCTTGTTATCAATTAAGAATGAAAGACTTGAGATTGATAACATGCAAAACGCTTTAGACAACCTTAAAGCTCAATTAAAGCAGACTGTGGCTCAATTAAATCAAGAAGAGGTCAACTACAGACGTCTTACTTTAATTGCTCCATGTGATGGCAAGATCTTAAAAATCCTGTATCAGCAAGGGGAGCTGGTATCTCCTAACTCTTCAGGTCTTACACTTGAGACTGATAGAAAGTACTTTGATATCTATGTAAGTGAAGATCAGGTACTAAAGTATAAAAAGGGAAAAAAAGTAAAAGTTCATTGTGTAGCTACAGACAGTGAGCTTACAGGTACTGTAAGGTTTGCAACTGCAGCACCATCCTTTGCAGATCTTAGAATGACCCGCGAGCGTGGTTTGGGTGATCTGACCTCATTTCAGGTAAGAATATATGTAGACTCACCTGAGGTATTAACCGGTATGACAATGGAGGTACGTGATGAATAAGATCATAGCCTCCATAGATGAAGAGTTTCAGGCGATGCTCTCAGGCAGGTTCATACCTTACCATATCGCAGCATTCATGATGGCGATTATGATCACGCTTATAGTTTCAGTCTGTATGCGTCATGGTGAGGTCTTTGAAGGTAAGATTGCGGTTATCGATCTTGATAGCTCACAGTTATCTACAACTTTAATTGAGAAACTTAATACATCAGCCTATGTTGAGATCACTGAGGTTTACCATTCACCAGTATCAGTGCGAGATCTTACAGCTCATGATAAAAATATCGGTGTACTCTATTTCCCAAAAGGCTTAGAAAAAGAGCTCAAAAGACGCGACAGAACTTTTAATATAGGCTATTTTGCTGATTACTCAAATCTGGGACAAAACGGTCAGGCTATTGCTAATTTAAGCGAGATTATTGCTACATTAGGAGCTGAGAACTCAGCTCCAGAAGTGGCAGCACTTGCTAAAGCTTCAAGTGAAAAGGTACAGGCTCTGTTGCAACCTATGGATATGGTAAAACGAGAACTGTACAATCCTACAACCTCAGCTTCAATTACCTTTTGCAGTGCTTTTATCTACTTTTTCTCATCCATTATCCTAGGCCTTACCTCGGTAATGTTAGTAGGTAGATTTAAAGTCTCAATGCGCTGGCAGGCAATTTTAGAAGATGGATTTGCCTGTCTTGTCGCAAGACTTCTGCCTTATGCTTTAATCTACACTACAGCTATCTCACTTGTTACAGCTCCACTTATCATCTTTGGACAAATGAGATTTGAAGGCAACTATTTCTTTCACTTACCTAGTATGTTGATGACAGGCTTTTCAATCAGTGTACTGGCTATTATTGTTACATGGAAAACTACTCAACCAAGTGAAGGCGGCAGTAAGATGATCTTGATTGTGCCACCTGGCTTTATCTTAGGAGGCTCTCTTTTAGCATCTGGTTATATGCCAACTTGGGTAAATACAGTTAAGTTTGCCTTCCCTTTAACCTGGGAATATGAATTCTGGCGTGATTTTTCAATGAGAGGTTTACCCTTAGTTGATATGGTAAAAAGTTATGGTCAATATGCTCTTTATATGACCGTGATTACCTCAATTCTTGCGGTGGTTTACTATAAAACTCGTCAAAATTTCTTTGAAATGAAGAAATTAGAACAGAGTGAAGGCGAAAAAGCTCAAAGTGAAGCTTAACAAAAGCCTTATATAAGCCATTGTTAAAAAAATATTAAATTTATTTTGATATGCCCCTTTACAAAGAGGGGCAATTTGTTGATAATACTACGGCAATTCCACAGGGGCATAGTTCTAATGGTAGAACAGCGGTCTCCAAAACCGACGGTTGAGAGTTCGAGTCTTTCTGCCCCTGCCACTTCTGGCAAATTTTCCAAAATCTTCAAAAAATTCACCATTGAATTTATACCAGTTGATACCATTGTATCTGTCTGATTTATAAATTAAAAATTGTCATTTCTTTTTATCCGTATGAATTGGCATATTCTGGTATTTTTAAGGTAGTGAATTGTTATGACACGTAATGCGTGTCATATGACACGTAAATTGATCTTTTTGAATAGAGGTTAATAACGTGTAATTCTCAAAAGGTCTATATTAATGATATTAAAGAAATACTCAATTTATATATGATCTTATATTTACGAGAAGCTTTTCTGTGGAAAATTATTATTTTGTGAAGTTGGTTCTGCATTTCCAGTACTATAATTTTCTTATTAGAATTAATGCGTATAGAAATGATGACTATGAATAATAGAAAATCTTGGTGATTTTAATGTTTGATAAGAATCAACTTATAAAAGGTAATGGCTATACAAGAATTGATTTAGCTAAAAAGTGGGGTTTTAAAGATTATCATGGAATAGGCCGAGGAATTGTTACCTTTAAAGGAGATCAAACATCGATAGTTCTATTTCTAACATACAAGAAAACTGCTGATAGAGTTCAATATGTAGATCGGCTTGAAAATGGCATATTGTACATGGAAGGGGAAAAAGCCCATAGATCTGATTCGAGAATTTTTAGAAATTTAAAAGAAAGAATAGATTCATTTTATTTGTTTTACAGAGAAAACAAAGACAAGCCTTTTATATATTGTGGACCTTGTTATCTGATTGATGGAAAAAAAGTTGAAGGTGCACCCTCAAAATTTCAATTCAGTTTGGATGACCCATTGAAAAATAGTTTGGAAGATGATTTATCTGTAGCTGATTATCTAATTAATTCTGAAAACTCTCAGCAGTTACTACAAGAAGGTAAAGTCAAATTATCTTACCATCTTAAACGTGAACGAAATCTTAAAAACAGATTAGCAGCAATAAAATTTCATGGTTCTATCTGTAAAATTTGTGGTTTTGATTTTAACAAAGTGTATGGTAAAGAATTGGCTGATAACTTTATTGAAGTGCACCACATACAACCGATAAGTCAAGGTTTGCAAACTCCAGATCCCAAAAAGGATCTTATTCCTGTTTGTTCAAATTGTCATCGAATGCTTCATAGAAAAAGAAGTGGCAATATATCTGTGAATGATTTGAAAAAGCTAGTAAATGAAAACTTAAAAAAGTACTGATATCTATAACAATAGATCTCATGGTGAAGTGAATTTAAAAGAAAAAGATAAACAATGTATATTGAATGGACTTCAGAGAAGTATTTTTTTTGTTTTAGATGAGATTAAGAAATAATTCCTCCCATTTGTATTGAACGGAGAATTCGTCTGTTAGTTTGCTTGGCATGTTTGTTGAACGGCTCAAAAATGATAAGTAAGTCTTATTTTATAAATACTTGGCCTTTAAAAAGGAGCATTTAATGCTATCTGCTACCGATACCCCAATAGATCCCTTTATTCCTCTTTTTTCTGAATTAGAAATCAATGTTGCTTTTCTTGTTCCTACTGAAAATGGATATTCAAAAAGTATCATGGATGCAACTTCATCTGTAAGAACGCTACTTAAACTTGAGAATATTCATGATTATGAAATCCAAATGCAAGGACAACAAAACAAAGTAATGATTCCTGCTCATTTTGTGTATGCTGATAAAACAGTTGACTCGTTTGCATCATTGTATAGACCAATAACAAAAAAAGGTGATCCGAGAATATGGTTTATAGATTTAAAAAATTATTGTTCTCCATATAATCTGCTGGCATTGGTAGTGATGTTTAAAGAAATTTACGTCATTAATCTATCAAATATTTCAATAAGAGATTCGTTTTTATCAAGAGGTGATGTTTACCAACTTATATATTCTGCTAAAAAAACTGTCATGGGAATTGCTGAAGAACTGCTTGCAAAACTACATGATATTCATGCAAAAGGTTATATTCCTTCGATAACAAGAGGAGATCCTGGTGTAGGTGATACACTAGAAAATGCATTAGGTATATCAAGAAATAATTCAAAACTACCTGATTACAAAGGAATAGAATTAAAAACTTGGAGATCAAGCAAAGGTGGAAAAAAGAAAGATAATCGTTCTACTCTCTTCACTAAAGTTCCAGATGAAGGTTTGACCTATAGAGAAATACTAAAACGTTACGGAAAATTTCAAACTCCAAAAGGAGAAGATAAACCTAGACTACAATTATATGAAACATTTAAGACAACAAGAGTTAATGCATATGATTTAATTTTGGAACTAGACCCAAAACAAGATAAGCTTCTGATTGATCATGTTAAGCCTGATACTTTGAAAAAAACTTTTGTTTCGGCGTGGCTAATGGAAAATTTAAGAAACACGTTACTTCAAAAACATCGTGAAACATTTTGGATTGAAGCTGATGCAATAATAAGAAACGGAGAAGAATTATTTCGTTATGATCGCGTAACTCATACAAAGAAGCCAAATGTTTCACTATTAGAACCACTTCTTGAAAATGGAACTATTACTGTAGATTTAGCTGCACACATTGATCCAGATACAAAAAAATATAGAGATCATGGAGTCCTCTTTAAAATAAAACATGAAGATATTCATTTATTACTAGGGACTCCAGAGTTCTATGATTTATAGAAAATTAACGAGATAATAAGTTACTCAGAGCTTGTCCAATTGCGTATCCTAATAGTACGGGTACAGCATTACCGATTTGAGTATAAACAGGTACTTCAAAACGTCTGTTTAGACCGCCCGTACTTAACTTTGATCTAAATACAAATCCATCAGGAAAACTCTGTATTCTTGCCATTTCTCTTGCAGTAAGTGTTCTAATATCAGAGTAGTGACATCCATCGTCAGGTATTGATAAAGCTGCTGGTGCAGGTTCATTTTCAAGTAAAGCTCTCTGTGTTTGTTTTTTTGTTTTATGGGCTTTCAAATAATCAAGAAACTTGCTTTTAGATATGAATTTTACTAAATGTTCTTTTTCATTAAGAAATGTAAAAGCTGATATTTCTTTCCATGAGGCATTATCAATATCGTCTAGTTTACCTGAAATAACATTATGGATCGCTTTTTGTGTCGACTTTGACACTTTTGTCATAACTTGATAAATGCGGTATCTTCTTTGAACTCTTGGTGTTACATCCTGACGCAAATTACAAGTAATTTCACTGGATGGGAACGCAAGTAAACTTGAGAATGTTGAATTTATATATTTAACGTATTCTGATAAATCTGTTTTTGCCGTATCAGATAAATCCCCAATAGCCTCTTTTACAGAAGTAAAATTTGTTCTTTTTACACAAAGACAGGATAAAAAAGAATCTTCAAATAATTTGAAAACACTGTCATCTTCTTTATTTAAATCATGTACTGTTAAGTCACAAATATTAATATTTTCCTTATTTTTAATTTTATAAAACAAAGTTTCAGAAGATTTAAATAAAATTCTTTCCGAAAGATTGAATGTTTTCTTTAGTCTTATGTACTCATCTTCTCTCAATGCTATCATGATAAATCTTGGACGATTTTGGGCTACACCTGCATATTTAGCATTAACATGGAGAGTTAGCGGAATATAATTTCTTGAAGCGAAGGTTTTTGCAACTTCAAACCAGGCATGATACTTCTTACCATTCTCGATAAAAGGCCTTAGAATACCTGTAACATTTTCTAACAACACACATCTTGGTTTTACTAAATCTACAAAAGAAGCAAAAGCCCATGGAAGAGTATTTTTAGCATTATTTTTCTCTCTTAATCCAGCTAAGCTGAATGATTGACAAGGTGGACCTCCAGAAACCAAATCAACGTTTTTATCTTTCAATAATTTAAGTGCTTTTGAGTGCTCTTTAAGCCATTTGTTCAATGAGTTGATATTTCCAACAACTAAATGATTTTCTAGGTTATTTCCATCTTCCTGCAATTCACAATTTTTGTTATCAGGATATTCCCGAGGATCTTCTCTTAAACGAGAAATGAACTCAGAATTATCAAATTGACTGCTTAACCAAACTGTTTTTGTCCTCTTTTGAAATTGATCTGTTAAGTCTTCACCAAGGATATTATATGCAAAAGATTCTGCTGCCATTGGGGAAAGCTCATTTGCCATAGTTAATTCAAATCCAGCTCTTTGCAAACCAAGGCATAGACCTCCACAACCAGCAAATAATTCTATGTGCTTCATAAAAATCCTCCTATCAATATTTTAATTTTTTTGTAAAAGAATGTCCAGGTTTTTTTACTTAAAAGATAGTGATTCAAGATCACTCTTTGTTCAGAGAGCATCTCTTTGCCTTGTTGCATAGAAATTAAGAACAATAAATGTTCCACTAGTGATCTCTAAAGAAAACTTTTTGTTTTAATTCCTTCTGTCAGATACAAAAAAAAACGAATGTGACAAAGATTCCAAAAATGCTAATAATGGTAGATTATTGGCTTAATTTGTTTATTTTATATATCAGTAAGCTTTATTATGAGTATAAATAGTTACTTAGGTGATTTTTATCGTGTCCAACATACAATCGTGTAAAACAATAGAACTGCCACCATATGCTCCAACTCTTGTAAATTCAACAAGAGCTATTGGTTATTCCATCGAATCAGCAATAGCAGATATTATCGATAATAGTATTGCAGCCGAAGCTAAGAATGTAAGTGTTTGTTTTCTTCCTAAAGAGGCATATGTAGCAATTCTTGATGATGGTCTAGGAATGGATTCGGATACCCTCCTAAAAGCAATGCAGTACGGTAGCAAAAATCCTACTGAAGAGAGAGACGAAAATGATTTAGGTAGATTTGGTTTGGGGTTGAAAACAGCATCTTTATCACAGTGCAGAATTCTAACGGTGGTTAGTAAACAAAATGACAAAATAAACGCTTATCGGTGGGACATTTCTTTTATAGAGAAAAATGGAACTTGGCTGTTACAGGTTTTATCTGCTGATATTATTGAAACATTGCCTGAAATAGAACGACTAAAAATACAAGATTCTGGTACGTTGGTGATTTGGAACGATCTAGACAGGTTGAGAAAGGGTTCTATCGATTTTGATAAAACTTTAGCTAAGAAAATGGCTTCTGTTAAAGATCATTTATCTTTGGTGTATCACAGATACATTGAAGGAGAAAAAGGAATTCAAAAGTTAACAATTTATTTTAATAATGATCCTTTAGAAGCTCATAATCCTTTTCTCCCTCAAAAAAGTGTTCTTCCAATGGAAGATGAAATTTTGTCTTTTCCTGAATATGGGAAAAACTCTATTATTCGTGTTAGACCTTATATTCTTCCACATTCCTCATCACTGACAAAAGATGAGATTGATTCTTTAGGTGGAACTGAGGGCTTAAGAAAATTACAAGGATTTTACGTATACAGAAATAAACGATTATTAGTATGGGGTACTTGGTTTAGGATAATTAGAAAAGGTGAATTCTCTAAACTTGCAAGAATACAGGTAGATCTTCCAAATACATTGGATGAATTGTGGACATTGGATATTAAAAAATCTTCAGCACAACCTCCAGAAAAAGTTAAGAACAGTTTGGAAAATATAGTAAGAAAAATATCTGAAAATAGTAAAAGAACATGGACTTATAGAGGAAAAAGAGAAACTCGAGACGGAATATGTCATATTTGGAATCGTTTAACCACTAGAGGTGGAAGTGCACTATATGAAATCAATTCAGAACATCCTTTGTTAAAAGAAATTTATGATAAAGAACCTTCTGTCAAAAGAGATATTCTTACTTTTTTAAAGCTCGTTCAAAATGAATTACCAATTAATAGTCTGTATCAAGATTTAACAAATGATTCAAAAATTGAAAATGAAAATGAAATTCCTCTAGAAGAAGTAAAAAAAATTGCAATAGCGATTCTTGAACGTTGTGGCAAAGAAGTTAAAGATAAAAGGTTTTCAGATTTACTTTTGAGTGAACCATTTGATTCATATAAAGAAGAGTTAGAAGAAGCATATCATAATGGAGAATTGTAATGTCAGAAAATAATCCAGTAGAAAAGTTATGCAATTGGATAGTTCGTGGTATTAATGACGAAATAGATGGTATTCCTAGCGATAAACAAGTAATCGAAGAAGCAACAAAATATAGGGAAATATTCTCAAATCATATTAAAGTAACTGATGAAGAATTCGAAAGAGTTAAAGCAAAAGTAAAAAGTAAAGTAGTGCACACAGTAGAAGAATTCTATTCAATAAAAGGGGAGGATGGATATCATCAACGAGGTTGGTACGTGCATAATGAAAATGAAAAAGAATATTGGGACAGATTTTGCTCGTTTTTGGGTGATAAATGGGGCGGTGTGATTGTAAAACAACTTGATAAAGTAACAAATGAAATAATGGACGATTTAGGAAATCCTTTAGATCCAACTCCATTTCAAAGAAGAGGTCTGCTGTTGGGAGATGTTCAATCAGGAAAAACCGCCACATATACTGCATTGTGTAACAAGGCTACTGATGCTGGTTATAGAGTAATTATAATTTTGGCGGGATTATTAGAAAGTTTAAGAATTCAAACTCAATCAAGATTGGACAATGATTTTGTAGGAAGAGATAGTAGATATTCTTTGGATAACAGAGCCACAAATAGGCAGAAAAATAAACTTATTGGCGTTGGAAAAAGAAAAGTATCAAATCCTGTAACGAGGTTTACTTCAGTTATTAAGGATTTTGATGCAGATGTTGTAAATGCAAATGATTTAAATTTGAAAAATTTATCAGGTGTTGCTCTATTTGTCGTTAAAAAAAATGCAAAAATTCTAAATAATCTTTATGAGTGGCTTACAAAAGATGAGATTGGTAGTGCCATTGATTTGCCATTACTTTTAATTGATGATGAAGCCGATAATGCATCAATAAATACCAATGATAAAGATCATGATTCCACTGCAATAAATTCTGCCATAAAAAAAATTCTGAACAGTTTTAGACAAGCTTCATATGTAGGCATTACAGCAACGCCGTTTGCGAATATTTTTATTGATCCTGATTATGATGAAAATGGCGTAGCAAAAGATCTGTTTCCAAGGCATTTTTTGACTTTACTACCGGTTCCAGATAATTACATAAGTAGTGGCAAGATATTTGGAAATCCAAGATTGTCTGAAGACAAAGAGCTTTATGATGATTCTGATTCTACTGAGATCGAAAAAAAAGGAAAATATAGTAGTTCTTTAGAAACTATAGAAGAAGATGAGATGGAATCTTATTTTTTTTATGGACACAAAAAAGATCTTGAATTACAAGATATTCCAAATTCTTTGAAGAAGGCAATAAGATATTTTATCTTGGCTACGGGAATTACAGATCTAAGGGGTGGATCAAAAGAACATCGCTCGATGATGATAAATGTAACAAGGTTTACAAATCTTCAAGAGAGAATTGGGCATTTGGTTTATAAATACGTTGAAGAGTTAAAAGATGCTGTGAATTGTTACCATAAATTGGAAAAATCAAAGTGGAGTTTGAGTGATGTAATTTGTTCTTTTGAAGCTGATTGGAATGAATTTAATTTATCTGATTTATCAGAACAAGGATTTGAAAGATTCCTTCATGAATATTTATATAAAGCTATTAAAAGAATCGAAGTTACAGCTGTTAATCAAAAAACAGGCGCAAAAGCGTTGAATTATTATGAATATGAGAATACTGGTCTTAGGGTCATAGCCGTGGGGGGAAATTCTTTATCTAGAGGTCTTACATTAGAGGGATTAATCACAACGTATTTTTATAGAAATACAAAGATGTACGACACATTGTTACAGATGGGCAGGTGGTTTGGATATCGTCCTGAATATGAAGATCTGTTCAAAATATGGATGGGAAGTGACTCTCAAGAGTGGTATTCAATAATTTCTGATGCTATTGGAGAATTAAAAGATGATCTTAGGGAAATGTCTCGTAAACATCTAACTCCAGAAGAATTTGGCTTAAAAGTTAGGTCAAGTGAGGGGGGATTACTGGTAACAGCTAGGAATAAAATGAGAAAAGGCGAAAAAATGGAAATACCTATCTCAATTTCTGGAAGAATGATCGAAACCTCAAGACTTATTGATGAAGTTGATATTATCAATAAAAATAATGCTCTTTGTACGGAGTTTATTACAAAACTGATGAAAGAATATCAAGGAAAATATGACAGTTTTGTGAATTCTTCCGTATGGAAAAAAATCCCAAAAGAAGTTGTTGCTGATTTTGTAGAAAAATATGAATCTCATGCTTGGAATTTAGGATTTCAAGGCCCGGCATTAAAAAAATATATTTTGAATAATAATCTAGATTCGTGGACTATAGGTATTCCAATGGGATCTGGTAAAAAATCGTCTTCAGGAATCCCTCCTATTGAAGCATATATGGAGGAGCGAAAAATAACAAGAAATCGTAATTCAAAGATGCTATTAGTGAATGATCATCACGTAAGAATTGGTTCTGGAGGCTGTACAAAAATTGGTTTATCTGAAGATAAAATAAATGAAATTAGGGATGAAATAAAAAAGAAAGGTTCAAAAGTAACGGATAAGTCATATTTAGATGAAAAAAGAGATCCTTTATTACTAATTCACCGTATAAAGGTTAGATCTGATTCTGATTTACAAAATTTACCTCGATTTATTTTCGGTATTGGTTTGGGGTTCCCTAATACAGGAAAAAAAGAAGAAAAAGTTAAATATGTTATAAATATTACTAAACAAAGAGAATTGATTGATTCTAGTGTATTAGACGATGAGATTGATGATGATATCATTTGAATTATTTAAAAAAGCATGGAATGAACCTATATCTGAAAATCAAGGATATCTATTATTAGATATAGTGCATCCATTGTCATTTTCTATTGGAATAAATTCAAAGGGAAAGAAAAGCCTTCTGATATCTGATGTAGTAATGAGATGTAATATTCCTCCAACATATGCTGTTGGAGTAAATGCTCTTTATCTTCAAAATGGTAAAACTGCTTTAGAGTTTGAGCTACTTCAGGATGAATTTTTTGAAGAATTTCTTAGATTATGTTGGGATCTTATAGAATCAACATCTCACTCAAAAGAACCTGTACATGATTTGTTGTCTAAATATAGATCTTGGCAAAAATTATTACAGAATAAATCTAGAGAAGAAATGTCTTTTGAGAAACAAAAGGGACTACTAGGAGAACTTCTTTATTTTGAATCATTACTTGATTCTCTGCCTGCAAGCAAAGTTCTTGAATCATGGGCGGGACCCGATGGTGCAGATCAGGATTTTGTGTTTGAAAATTCATGGACTGAAGTTAAATCAGTGTCTTTAGCCTCAGAAAAAGTTCATATTTCATCATTGCAACAACTAGAACAAGAATGTTCTGGAAAACTGCTATTGCAGGTTTTAGAAAAAACTGTCGATTGTAAAAATAGCATAAATCTTCCTCATCAAATTGATGTAATTAAAAAAAGATTGAACGATGTATTTCTTATAGATTATTTCAATATAAAACTTGTTAAATACGGTTACAAAGAGGAGTATGTTGACAGGTACAAAAACAATAATTTTAGATTTGTAAATTCAACCTTTTACAAAGTTGATTCAAGTTTTCCGAAGTTAACTAGAAATAATGTTTCTATTGGCATAGTTGAATGTCAGTATTCAATATCGTTGGTAGCTCTAGATCAATTTGTTGAGAAGGAGTAAAAAAAATGGATTCCTCCGAAGATCGGAAGAGCACACGTCTGAACTCCAGTCACAGTTCCGTATCTCG
>ERZ1024349.106-NODE-106-length-11892-cov-14.286981_pt1 | contig 11892 bp, 24 predicted proteins | sample MGYA00520789_ERZ1024349 | MGnify/ENA primary metagenome ERZ1024349 (study PRJEB33242, sample SAMEA3444257) | Homo sapiens | biome: Host associated; feature: Gastrointestinal tract; material: Stool | place: Uganda | collected 2011-01-01 ...
GACAGACAGACAGACAGACAGACAGACAGACAGACAGACAGACAGACAGACAGACTTGCGTTGACGGAACAATCAATAAGCCACAGCAGAGAGAGGTTGCAAACTGTATCAAGGCAAGATATGACTGCGGAATATCAAACTTGCAGTCAAATGGAAACTTGGTTGTTAAAAGATATGGGAGAGACGGCAGACAAGCAGATTGATGTAGCTGTAACTCTTAGAGCAAAAGACTATAAAGGCCTTGATAATTATGGAAGTAATGGAGTAATCGAATGGAAGTAGTAGGAAGTATATATACAGAAGCTTCAGACAAATTTCAAAAAGGCATTATCGGGGGGGTATTTCCCGATGTGTAAAAGCTGAAAACCATGATTTAGGAGTGATTATGGCAGATGTAAATGTAATAGGTTCTCTTGAAGCAAAATTTGAGAGTACCAACAGAATTTATGATGTAGGGGGGTGTAGTCCGACATTGAGTACAATGCAAGGTCAAGGTGGTAATCAAGAGCCGAAAATTCTTGAAGCAAAGCAGTTAGGATTTATGGATAATGGCACAGGCAAGCACCAATCGAACACAGTATATGACGAAAACGCACTTTGCCCTAACATTACAACAATTGAGGGCGGCGGTACACAACAGATTAAAGTGTGCGAAAGTCAGATAGTTGCTATGCGTGGTAGAAACCCTGATAATCCGTCAGATAGGACCACAGGAAGTCCGACAGAGCAAAGATTAGAGGTGAATACACAAGGTATGAGTAATTGTTTAACGAGTGTGCAGAAAGATAATATGGTGCTTGAAAAACAGGGCATATCCACCAAAGGCAGGCGGAACGATGTCGCAAGCACAATTTTGAGCGGTTACGAACGCAGCAATATGACTGGATTTAATGCAGATAATGCCGTTATTGAAAAAGTCGGTCAAATATCAAGCAATGGTTCACAATGCGGTACAGTTATTTCCGAAAACGGAATATCAACAAATCTTGTAGCTGGCACACATGGTTATGCGAATAGCCACATTGCTACACAATATCGTATCAGGAAGCTAACACCGAGAGAGTGCGGATGGCTGATGGGTGTATCTGATGAAGATATTGACAAAATGGCAGCAGTCAACAGCAACACGCAATTATACAAGCAGTTTGGCAACAGCATTGTCGTAGATGTTATGTGCGCCATGTTTAAAAATCTGAATATCAAGCAAGGAGATACAGTATGAAAGACGAAACAAAGTAGGAAATACAGTAATGCAATAAGAAAGGAAACGCCAATATGAGTAGTTCAAAAGAAGAAATAGCAAGACGAGAGGGAATGTCCTATGCGTTCAGATACGCAAAAGAACACGGTCTTGACGAACTGGAAAAAGAGTTGAAATACCGAGGGGCATACGAAATACCCCTCAAAATATCAAATAATGATTTGCAGAAATTCACAGACAATGCCAAAAATATGATGTTAGACACAGTTCTAATACTTGCCAGTATGACATTACACGATGAATTTGGCTTTGGCAGGGAGAGATTGCAGAGATTTATTAAGAGGTTTAATTTCAAAGCAGAATGTATTGGAGAGGGATATACGAACTGGAAAGAGCAGATTGACATTCTCAAGGATGAATGTGGACTTGAATATCAGATAAGGATGAATGATAAAAACGTTAGAATGGAGAAATAAAATGATAAAGTCTGAAAGCGATTGCCTGAATTGCGGATTGCCGTGTAAATATGAATTATGTCCACATTATAGGATTAGACGTCTGTATTGTGACAAATGCAAAGACGAGGTGGATAAGTTGTATAAATACGGTGAAGAAGAATTATGTGAGGATTGTTTAGTTAAGGAATTTGAAGTTGTTGAATTAGAGGAGAACTAAGTATGAAACTTAAAGAAGCTATTTTGGATTATTCCGGGGAGTGGGTGTATGTAGGGGCAGCGAGCGGGTATGTCTATATCGGCAGGCGTGAGGAAGCCTTAAAAGGCTTAGAAAAGGAATCTATTGAAAGATATTGCAATCTGTCAATTAACACCATTCCAAAATATGAGGCAAAAATGGAGTGGATTGCAAAAAGGTGTAAAGCCTTAAAAGAGAAAGTTGAAATCGACATAGCCTTTAAAAAAATGCACAGGCAAGCCGAAGAATACAGGAAAAACCTTTTCTTGCATTTAACAGAGGCAAAAAAATACAGGGATAATTACATTGAATTTAGTGAAAGAGAAGTTGTTGAGGAATATAATCAGGACGCACTTAGACCTTTTGGCAGGGTATTTATTATTAAGGGTAATGAGAGAGGGAATTGGTTTTATGGGGAGAGTAAGAAATGAACAAAAATTATCTCAACAACGTAAGACTAAGAGAACGAAGATTATCCGCCCACCAATGTTTAGCCTGTGGTAAACAGTTAGAAGAAGATTATACTTCTATATACTGTGAAGCGTGCCGAGAAAAACGAAATAAAAATGCAAGAGAAGAACGAAAATGGTATCAAGGTCACAAAATATGTCCGAGATGTCGCAGAATCGAAATAGGTCCAAGTGAAAGTTGCTGTCCAGAGTGCAGAGCTAAGTTGTGTGCAAACGTAATGAAGAACAGAAAACGTGAGCAATATAACGAAGAACACGCTGTTTGGAGTAAAAAAGCCTATGCAAATTGTGTCGAAAATGGTATTTGTACACGATGTCGCAAAAGAAAAGCTGACAATGGCTACAGAACGTGTGGAATTTGCCGCGAAAAAGACAGAGCGGCTAGACAGGCAAGGAATAATACACAGTTTAACCGGGAAATAAAAGAAAAACAAGGTTTATGTTGCTTCTGCAATGAAAAAGCCTTGCCCGGATATAGAGTGTGCCAATTCCACTACGATATGTGCATTGACAAGTTGAAAGACCCTAAATGTGTTGCCAATAGGGAGAAATTAAAGCTAAGGAGCATAAAATTTTGAAAACAAGAGAATGTATAACGTGTAAACACTTTTTAACCTGTAGCGGCAAGGAAAATGACAAACCTTGCGTTAAGTACGAAGCAAGAAATAAAGAGAATAAAGAGAAAGAATAGGAGAGAATGGCTTATGAAGTTATCAGAACTGACTAAGCCGGAACTTGAAAAAATCAAAGAAAATGCCAATTTTACTGATGAGGAATTGAGAATTTTTAAACTTCTGTCGCAGGATAAAAGTATAACCGATATTGCGGTGCGTATGTCCGCAAGCAACAGGACAATAAACAGGAAAATCAGTAAAATCAAGCAAAAGATTAGTAAGTTGGAGGTTTTTAATGATTAAAGTTACCCAAAACGGAGTAGATGTGAATATAGAAAATATAACTATTCCGAACAGCTTACAAAAGATAATTGCCGAAATGATTGACAACAAATAAATATGTGTTAAAATGTGCCGTATAACGTGATAAATGCGGCACATTTTACATAAAGGAGGATTGACAATGGAATGTGTTGCGTATATGAGGGTATCAACGGAAAAACAGGCTGTTGAGGGTAATGGACTTGATAGCCAAAAAAGAGATATTGAAAACTATTGCAGGAAAAATGAGCTTGTAATAACAGACTGGTATATTGATGATGGCTATACCGGTGCCAATATGGATAGGCCGGGATTGCAAAGGCTTGTAAACGATTGCAGCCGGAAAAGAGTAAGCTGTGTTGTAGCCTTTAAACTTGACCGATTGTCGAGGAATATGATTGATGGGATATACCTTATTGAGAAAGTATTTCAAAAGTGCAATGTAGTGTTCAAATGCGTTCACGATAGTGTGAATTATGATAGTCCTATGGAGCAGGCTTACACGCAGATGATGGCTGTATTCGCACAACTTGATAAAAATACCATGATGTTGCGTATGCGTGGTGGTATGCTAGAAAGAATAAAACAAGGCTATTGGATGGGTGGCGGTAATTTACCTTATTGCTATTCCTACAGTAAGGAACAGGGCATATTAATACCTATCCCGGAACGTGCAGAACAGGCAAGAAAAGCACTCGAATTATTCATATCCGGATATTCAGATGTGAAAATTAAAGAAATTTGTGGCTTTAAGTCCGAACTTGTCACAAGGAATATCTTAACCGGTATCGTTAATATAGGGATGATACCTTATAAGGGCAAGATATACCAAGGCAGGCACGAACCTATTTTTGACAAAGGCAGATTTAACCTTGCACAAGAGTTGAGAAAAACTAGGGCAAAATCCAGAGCAACCTGTCAAACTGAACCTAATTTGCTGACCGGATTATGTTATTGTGGTGTTTGTGGATGTGCTATGCGTTACCAAAAATGGACACACGAAAAGCAGAAGATATACTGTATGTCCCGAAACAAGTCTATGAGTTATTTACCTAATTACAATGCTAATTGTAATAATTCACTTGAATGGGCTGATGACATAGAAAAACAGGTAGAAAAGGAAATTCTTAAAATATCATTAAACTTGTCATCATACAAGCCAAAGGAAAAGGCGACAAAACTTGAAATTATGCAATCACAGCTTGATAAAGAACAGACAAAATTAAAAAGATTATACAACCTGTATGCTGACGGAAACGATACAGTTTTGGAAATGATTAAGGAATCAGAATCATTAATTAAAACAATGAAAGCTAATGTTCTATCAGAAAGCAAAAGCACAGCCAACACGCAGAAAAAAGAATTTGTTTACGAGAACATAAAAAAACTTGCCGACGTTTGGAATAACATCGACAAGAAGAAGAAAAATATGATACTTAAGACTATAATAGACAAAATTGTTATAGTCAATGGAAATATCGAAATTCAATTAAAAAATTTTTAGCACAAACTTAATGCCGTGCCTATGGCATATAGGAAGTGCTAATGCCGTATTTATCACGTTTTTACAACTGCATAATTTTAAAAATGTCGCTTATGTGTCATATATGTGTCTATTATATGTCGCTATAAGCGTCTTTTTTTATGCCAAAATTAAATTAGAAAGAGAGGCAATGTGAATGTTTTCTGATGAAGTTAGAGAAAAAATCTTAAGTAAAAAAGAATTACAAAAACTTGACTTAGTAACATTATCTCTTGTTATCCACGCAATTGAGGAAGTTTTAGAGGAGGCAGACAATGAACAATCCTTATCAAGCACCTATGATGAATAATCCTTATATGCAATCTCAAAATCCATATATGGATAGAATGAATTTTTTGCAAAATTATCAGCAGAGCTTGCAACAACAGCCTATGCCACAACAGGTAGCAGGCATTAACGGAAGAATAGTACAGGCGGTTGAAAATATTAATGCTAATGAAGTCCCTATGGATGGCTCAATGGCATTTTTCCCAAAGCAGGATATGTCGGAGATATATGTTAAAGGTTGGAATGCCAACGGGACCATTAATACGATTGTGTATAAGCCTTATACAGCCCCTAAAGATAGTCAGACAGTAAATTCTATGTCTAACGCAGAAAATGCTAAATTTACCCTATCAGACGAAAGCACACAGCTATTCCTGAATAAGTTTGAGGAATTATCAGAGAAGATAGGACAGTTGGAAGATAGATTTGATAAATCTTTAGGAGTACAGAGAAAAACTTCAAGAACTCAAAGTAAAGGTGGCGATGAAGAATGAATCAGCAGTTAATTCAAGCTATAAATCAACTTAAGTCAATTCGGAATCCGCAGCAAATGGCTATGAATTGTTTGCAACAGTCGGCTAAGCAAGGCAATCCTATGGCAAAAAACTTGCTTAATCAGATAAACAGTGGAAACGTACAAGGCGCAGAGCAGATTGTAAATAATTTTATGAATACACAGGGGATAAACCTTAATGATATTAAGGGAATAATGAATTAGGACATTTTGGGTTGTGCGCACATAATGACCGGTTATCCCATTTGTTAATTAAATAAATGGAGGTAAACAAGATGTTTAATTCAAACGGAGTTAGTCTCGCAGATATTGCCGCAGTAACAGGCAATAATCGTAATAACGATGGTATGTGGGGCGATGGTGCATGGTGGATTGTAATTCTCTTAATCTTTGGCTGGGGAAATAACGGCTGGGGCGGTTTCGGTGGAAACGGCAACGGTACAGGTTATACAGATGCGGCTATTCAGAGAGGGTTTGACAATCAGGCAGTTATCAGCAAGTTAGATGGCATTTCTAACGGACTTTGTGACGGTTTCTATGCCATGAACAACAGTATGCTCACAGGTTTTAATGGTATTAACACAAATATCATGCAGACCGGCTATGGCATACAGCAAGCGGTAAACGCTGATACAGTTGCTAATATGCAGAATACCAATGCTTTACAGGCACAGCTCGCTAACTGCTGCTGCGAAACAAGAGAAGCTATCCAGGGCGTAAACTACAACATGGCAACTAACACCTGCACTTTGCAGAACACAATGAACAATAATACAAGAGATATTATTGACAGCCAGCAGGCAGGAACGAGAGCAATCCTTGACTTCCTGACAAATGACAAGATTGCAACCTTACAGGCAGAGAATAACGATTTGAGAAGAGCTGCTTCACAGGATAGACAGAACGCACTTCTGACTTCCGCTATGAGCGCACAGACAAATCAGATTATTGATGCAGTAAGACCTACACCGGTCCCATCATTCCCAGCCTCTAACCTTTATGGTTATGCGTATGGCTGTGGTTGCAACGCAAGTTGTGGATGCTAAACGTATGTAAATTCATACGGATAACAACTGAATAATTGAGTATCTTAATTGAGTTTAACTCGATTATGTCTGCTAAACAGTATTACTTGATGTTACCGACACAAATGTCGGGAAGATAAAGGGCAGACTATAATGTTTGCCCTTATTTTGTGAAAGAGAGGTAAAAACAATGGAAATAACAGGAATTGCATTACAAACAGTTGCTGCCGGAGAAGATGTGGCATTTACAGAAACACCGGTATGTGGAACTAAATGTATAGTTCACAGACAGGGAAGCGGAATTATTAAGTTAAGAGGTATCACAAATCAGTGCAAAGCACGATTCTTAGTATCGTATTCCGGCAACATTCAGATACCTACAGGCGGTACAGTTGAAGCTATTTCGCTTGCTATTACAGTAGATGGAGAACCTTTACAGTCAACAAGAATGATTGTAACACCAGCCGCAGTTGAGAATTTCTTTAATGTATCAGCACAGGCATATATCGATGTACCTTGCGGATGTTGCAGTACCGTAGCGGTACAGAATACATCTACACAGGCTATTGAGGTGCAGAATAGTAACTTAATCGCAGTAAGGGAGGCTTGATATTATGCATAAATGGGCTAAACAGATAATGGAATGTGTCAAGGCAAAAGTTGAAGCAATCGGATTAGATAGCTTTGAGGGGCAGAAACTTGACGATTTAAAGGATTTTACAGAAATAGCGAAGAACATAGCTTGTTTTGACAAGGATTACAGAATTGTTGAAGCTATGGAAAAGTCAGAAGATGGCGAGGATATTATGCGTATGATTGAACAGTACGAAGATTATCCGGACAGAAGATACTACGACCACTACCGCTATGCAAATGGCAGATTCGCCCCTAAAGGACACGGAACATATCGCAGAGGATATGAAGAGCCACCTTATATGTACACATACCCAGAAACAGAGCGTATGAGAGATATGGACAGGGATTATGGCAAGATGTACTACACAGAACCAATGAATGAAAGTGGTTATGACAGAGCAAAGAGAAACTACACAGAAACTAAGGAAATACACAAGGCTAATACGCCAGACGATAAGGAACACAAGATGAAAGCACTTGACGGCTATATCAAAGAACTTGGCGGCGATATTACACAGCTTATCGGTGATATGACAGCAGAGGAACGTAATCTTATGCGTACAAAACTTAGTACACTTGTTTCTAAGCTGTAAATTTAAGGGCTATGGGTAGCAATATTCATAGCCTGTTTCATTCAGAAAGGAGCATACAGATGTTTTTTAGTATTAATGGTACAATGTGGCAAGTGCAATATAAAAATTCAAATTCGGGCGAATTAAAGCGGTCAGACAACGTTCCTGTATTAGGTGTGACAGATAAAAATACACATACAATTTATCTGTCTAATGCTTTGCGTGGATTTATGCAACGCAAAGTGCTTATACACGAAGTATGTCACGCAATCTGTATGTCCTATGATGTGTACTTGCCGATTGAACAGGAAGAAATATTGTGTGATTTTGTCGCGACTTATGGGGATGAAGTATTTGACATTGTCGATATGGTGCTTGGGGCAGTTAGGAGAGTGGGATAATGAACATTGAAGAACTATTGAAAATAATTAAAAAGACTAACCCGGATATGACAAGGGATAGGATGTTGGCTGAATTAAAAGAAAGCAAATACTCTAGTATTGCACTTGTTATGTCGCTAGAAAGCAAAAAGTAGGCATTGAGCCTACTTTTTAGTTTTTGCCAATAGTTCATTGTGCGTTTCCATTAGCCATAGAAGTAATTTTTTGCTTCTGTCCTCGGATTCTTCTTCTTTGTAAAGAAAATGAGGCACAGGAAGTTCATAATCGCTACAAAATTTCATTGAAAGTTGTAGAACATCTTCCCAATCCCCACGATTTTGAGCATTTAAAATCTGGTCAAAGATTCCGTGCCAAGCTGTAACCATAGTTTTTCTCCTTTTCGCGTTTTTCTTGTACTCTTTAAAGTACTAAATAAATACTTAAGTTAAAAAATCAATTTACATTCCAATATGGGTTATTCGGGGAAAAATTAAATTTAAAAATTACTTTACATTCCAATTTGGAGATATTCAAGAAATTACTAAGATTATATAACATTGCTAACAATATGTCAAGGTTCTATACTATGTCATATTTTTTAGGGACTATTTTCCCTTTATTGGCACCTTTTTCAAAAGGTTTGATGTATACCACTTTGCCTGACTTATAGTGCCTATAATGTCCTCTTACAGACCAACATTCCGCTACACGGACAATTTTCCTGCTTCTGATTTTTGAAGCTATTGTTGGGCTGTCTGTCTTGATTGAAACACCATTTAAACGGATAATATGTTCCTTGTTTGAATAAAAGTTGTGTCCCAAATTGTGAGGGTTATTTTTCTTTCTGTGTACTTCCTTTTGTTTGGGATGTAACATAAGATAGTTGAGCCACAAGGTCACACCCAATGCAGACATAAACAATGATGATAATTTTTTCTTGGTATCATCATCTTCCTTTTTTCTGCCTATAATCTGGCTTTTAGGGTCAATGTAGTCTTCAATTTTTAAAGCATTGCCTATTGCCATTTCACAAGGGAAAATGTACTTAGCAGAGCAGAGCCATACGGCGGAATTATCTGTTACCGCAAGGGTATCAGCTTTGACAGTAATGGTATCATCTTCAATGTCTGAATTAAATATTACCATTCCTGATTCAGTACCATTTTTGAGGACGAACACACCCTCTTTCAGAATTGGCATAGCAGGTACTTTTCCGGGAATATTTTTCATAAATGCTTCTATCTGCTGATACCTATTAATGTTGATTTCGATTTTATCCATATCGGCGGACTTTTTATATAGTTCCGCCCCTTTTCTGTTGGATAAATCAAAAATTTTCTGATTTAAGTTATTTTTCATTTTTAACACCCTTTCAAAATTTTAATGTAAACTTTTTTGCACCCCCCTAGGGTACTTTAACTGAATTACAAAATATTTTTTAAAAAATCCCGAAAATTTGAACCAGATTTCAAAGCAATTCGTTCTCTTTTTCGTACATCATAAGCAGAGTGGCAGCAGTCATTTTTACAAGCCGTTCTCCAGGTTCAAGTTTGAACTCCGTTGCCGGGTCATTCTCAATGAAATTATAATCCTTGTAGATGGTCGCACCCTCTACATCCTGCACCACCACATCTAATATGAGATGGCTCCCAAATTCCTCTATATCCTGCTTAAGCTCGTTAATCAGGTTCCGGCAGTCATAAGAAATTTTAATACCGGCTTTATTCATAAATGCCACAAATTTTACCCCCTTTTCTGATGTAATTTGCGATTAAGGTATAAGCTGACGCAATATTAAAATCGTAAATGCCTATAACCGCTACAGCTTTATCAAATAAAGCAGCGGTATATTCAGGAACATTGCGGCGGATGTCATTCCTCAAATCTGCAAGGGAATAACACTTGCCGAGAGTTTCCCAGATGTAGGCGGATTCGTCCTCTAACCCCATTATTTTGTTATATTCGTCCAAAAAATCCCGGATAGAATAGCTTTTTACACCGGGAAAATGCCTTTTTGAACATGAAACCGCCTCAAATTCAAATTCTTCCTTTTTGGCAGCAATTACCGCTTGCTTTAAATCTACAAGTTTTATCATATTTTTCTCCTTAAAATATAATGCAAAAATTTTTATACCCCCTACGTTTTGCAGAGGCGTATATTGGAAACTATTTTTAAAGATTCCTTGAAATTTGGTCTGAATTTAACCTAAATTTTGCCTTGAAAATCTGCCAGCTAAATTCACGCAAAAAAGGCGGATGGTCCGCCTTTTAAAAGTCCCCGTCTGCCTTGCATTCGTCAATATAGTCATCAACGGTCAATTTTACCGCCGCTTCAATGTCGGCTTTACTTTCACTTTCGCTGTATCGCTCGTTTGCGACATACGAAAGCGTATCATTTAAAGCAGCTCTTAAAGCCAGCTCATCGTAGAATGGGAGTTTTTTCTGTCTTTCTTCAACGTCAATTGCAATTTCCCACAATTCAACGCTCATTTTTTCAATGTTATTTTTGTAATTTGGTTCTTTCATAGCTAGACCCTCCTAAAATATAATGTAAAATAAATTGATACCCCCCTAGGTATATGTTTTCCCCAGGGGCCAAGTTAATTTTAAAATGTGGCAAAATTTCAAGGCAAAATTGCCCTGATTTTACCGTAAAAACAAGCTAAAAACTTTAGCGGCTTAAAGCCTGCAAGCGTTCAAAATCCTATCTTTATTATACACCGGGCAAGGTCACCCGGTCAAGGTTTGGAACGCAAAAACCGCCGCCGGTATCGGTCCGGCTGGCATCCTCTGCGGCGGTTAATTTTTCCCATAATAATTTATAAAATCGTTTTGTATGTCGTTATCTTTGACATGCTTGTAAAAGTTTAGAAGCATTACGAAATCGCCCGCGCTTATATTGTATTTTTCACCTTCTCCGGTATTTACGCTTATGCTTCCGTCGTGCTTTGTTTGACAAGCTTCCAGCTTTCCGCCGTTGTTTACATTAAAAGAAATTTTTCCCATTTTCATTTCCTCCATATTTTCATTTTTCCCCCAATTTTCAGGGGTAAAGCAAGCCGGGGAATCGAACCCCGGAACCGCCAGCCTTGCTAAATTCTCACACCCAACTTCATACAATCGGCCTTTTTGCCACAAAAAATTTTCCATTTTTCAAAATCACCCTTTAAATTCTCGCTTGTCACAGTTTCTAAAAAATCTGCTTTAGCTGCCTTATATGCTGCTAGCGCATCCGCTTTTTTAGCTTGTAAATTTTTCTCAAATGTCATAATATCAACCATCCTTTCATTGTGCGCCCTGTCTCATCAGTGCAGGTGGGGCAGTTCCTGCAGACGGTGGAAACGTTCCACCGTTTCAACTAATACTCATAACGAATAATCGCGACTGTTTCGCCTGTGCTTTTAAGAGTTCCCCAGCCGTTCCACATTGGGCCGCTTAGTCCTCTTAATTTAGGTTGGTTATAAAGTTCTTTTCTCTGGCTTTCTGCTAATCTGCTGTTATTATAGCCGCATATAAGAGCTTCAAACTCTGCCGTTGTCTCAATTTTCATTGGTAAATCATAAACGCATTTATTGCCGTTTTCTAATGTTCCGATAATCATATTTTTTCCCTTTCTGGTCTGCCATCATCAGAGCCGGGAGACCATCCCGCGGCTG
>ERZ1024349.107-NODE-107-length-11882-cov-9.882134_pt1 | contig 11882 bp, 13 predicted proteins | sample MGYA00520789_ERZ1024349 | MGnify/ENA primary metagenome ERZ1024349 (study PRJEB33242, sample SAMEA3444257) | Homo sapiens | biome: Host associated; feature: Gastrointestinal tract; material: Stool | place: Uganda | collected 2011-01-01 ...
TTGTAATCAATTGATGTTACTTTATCAGCACATAGACTACAATTTTTACGTTTTTTCTTATCGTCTTGTCTTGCCATTTGTTTTAATTTGCCTTTCTAGCCTTATATTATTACTACATTATTTTTTCAATCGATGATATTTCCTAGAACGGAACTTCTTCATCATCTAACAAAACATCAGCATTAGATTCAGGAGATGATTCCATTTCTCCAAATGTTAAAATATCACCATCTTGATTAGCAGAATTTGAAGGAGCTTGAGATGCACCACCCATCAATTCGATAGTTGAAGCTTCAATCTCAAAAACTTTCTTATCTGTACCGTCATCCATTTTGCTAACACCACATTGCAATCTTCCTTCAACCAAAACTTTTTGATTTTTTGAAAGACCAGCAACAACAGACTCTAGAGCTTGTCTTTTTGAGATAACTCTAATCAATGTTTCATCTTGAGTTCCAATATTCAAAACAAATGATGAAACAGCAACGTTATTTGCTGTAAAACCTGTTTTTGGTGCTTTATAAACTATACCTGTAACTACTGCTTTTGCTAATGTCATTTTTTGTTATTCCTTTACATTCAAAATTCCAAACACATCGTTCGGAATGACACGTCTGACTAAACTGAAGCCTTTTCAGAAACTTCTAAGAACATAGTTCTTAAAATATTGTCATTCAATCTTAATTGTCTTTTGAATTCTGCAACTTTATCAGCAGGTAAAGCTAAAACTGTTGTAGAGAAATAACCATCTCTGAAATTTTGAATTTCATAAGCTAATTTTTTTCTACCTACTTTATCAGTTGATTCTACTGAACCACCAAAATCAGAAACAACAGAACCGATTTTTTCGATTAGTTTATCAACTTCTTCTACATCTAAATTTGGCTTGAAGATTGCCATTAATTCGTATTTTCTCATGTAATTTATCTCCTTTTACTATTTTTCATACTGAATATATCCTAATAGTATCATAAAAACAGAAAATTTTACAATATATAGTCTGCCGTAAAGCTATAATTAGCAGGACCAATTAAGAAAATATCTGCATTCGGATTATCTTTAGAACCGCTCCACTCAACATTTACAGCTCCTCCAAGCAAGTTAACTTTAACAGTGTTTTCTGTTAAGTTATTTAAAACCCCAGCTACAACACTTGCACAAGCTCCTGTTCCACAAGCTAAAGTTATTCCGCAACCTCTTTCAAAAACTCTCATTTCTATCTCTATTTCAGAAATAACTTTTACAAATTCAGTGTTCGTTTTTTCAGGGAAAAATGGATGAACTTCCATATCTGGACCATATGTTTTTGCCATACAAAGAGTGTCCTCATCAGTAAAAATTACACAATGTGGATTTCCCATTGAAACTGGGGTAATATGAAATTCTTTATCTTTCACATGAACAATCTTTTCTCCTTTGAACGGAATTTTTGATTCTTCTAATATAGGAGTTCCCATATTCACTTTAACATTGCCATCGTCTAAAATTTGAGGTTTTATAACTCCTGCAAGAGTTTTTACACTAAAAGATTTTGATGAAACAAGTTTTTTATCGTAAACATACTTTGCAAAACATCTCATCCCATTTCCACACATCTGAGCTGTTGAACCATCAGAATTATAAAAATACCACGCAATATCAGTTTCACCATTTGGCTTTGTATCTGGAATAATCATTCCATCTGCACCAACACCGAAATTTCTGTCGCATATTTTTTTTGCAAGCTCTGACATTGTTAAGCCAGATTTTTCAAACTCGGAATAATCTAACACAACAAAATCATTTCCACAGCCTTGCATTTTTGTTATCTTAATTGTTTTCATATAAATTACCTCTCTTTTGGGCAAATTATACAATAACAACAAAGTAAGTGCAATCTATGCTTTCAAAGTCATTGGTTGATAAACGTGCTGTTCTGGCTGTTTTAGAGGTTTATCCCAGTATTTATAAGCTTTTTCAGCTAACTTTTGACCAATTGTAGATGAACCAATTGAACCACCAATAAATATCAAACCTTTAATTACTGGTTTCCATTTATTTGATACTGGAAGCTTTTCAATGATTGGATTCAAATTCTTTTTCATCCAACCTTCACCTAAGAACATACCTGCAATACAACCTGCTTCAGAGAATAGCGTTTTCTTTCGCTCTTCTTTCTTTGCAGTAAGAACATTATAGCCACTTGAAACAACAATCAATGGATTAATGTTATTACTAACAAATTTTACGCCTTTTGAAACTCCCTTGAATACAGAATCGCTTTCTGCGACTTTTTTAAGAGCGTTAACGCCACTTTTAAGATATGAATTATGTTCTGCTCCTGCTTTTATGGCATTAGCAGTTTGACCTAAGGCAACAAGTAATCTTCCCCAATCGCCAGAGGTTGTTTTATCGACATTTCTTATTGCAAATCCAACTGTTGCAACATCACTATATGACATAAAATGCGTTAACCTTTCACACTACTATACCTTACATTTATATAAAGTATTTTTAGAATGTGAAATTGCACAAGAGGAAAATATCTTTACATTTGTTAAAAAAATTATGAATTGCAGACAGCAGAAGCAATCTGAGAGGCTGAAATTTTTAAACAACTTAATTTTTCACAAGTTGTTTGACGTCTTGCCCACAAACATGGTTTCAATTCACAATTATCATTTGCCATTATCGGAACAACATTGTCATTTTTAGGAATCAAAGCTTCAACATCAGTAGGTCCAAAAATAACATACGTTTTAGTATGTAACGCAACCGCCACATGTAAAGGAGCAGAATCTGAACATAAAAACTTTTCAGCGGAAGAAATCAATTCAGCCAAATCTCTTAAATTCTTCGTTGTACCATACAAATTTTCAAAATTTTGAGTACGAACATTCTGCATAATTGTTTCTATACACTCTTTATCATCAGGACCACCGACAAGTCGGACTTTTTTACCCTCTGCAACCAACAGATCTATAACTTTTGCCCATACTTCTGGCGTAATTGTTTTTATACAACCTTTTTGAACACTCAATTTGCTAACTCCAGGGTGAATCAATACAGAATTAGCTATTTTTTCCTTTGGCTGAACATTTATTTCTGGAAGTTCAGTATTAAAATCAGTTATATTTCTAATTAAGTCATGGTACATTTTACAGGCATATTGTTTTTTGTTCAATCGCATTGCATGAGTTAATAAAATTTTACTTAAAAATCCTGTATCATACCCACAGCGAACTTTTATTCCTGTTAAGAAAAGAAGAATACTTATAAGTTTATTCCCTCCAGATGACAATACCAAATCATAATGACCCGCCCAAGCAGCCCTCAACAATTTAAACATCTCAAGGTACTTATTCTTTCCTTTTACATCAATTAAAATTAAATTATCAATAACATCAGTTAAGTCTTTAACTCCCTTGCTACGAGGCTCAAGAGCTAATGTAATTTCTGAATTTGGATATTGTTTCTTTAGCGAAATCAAAGTAGGCAAGAAAAATATTTCATCACCGATTCCACCAAAATTTATTGCTAATATTTTCTTCTTTTCGTCCATGATTTTATTATACTTCAAAAATTTTCAAAGCTCTTGGTAAAATTCCTAAACAATACGAAATACAAATGCCATAATTTGTTATTGGAACATTATTTTCTGACGCCAACAAAATTCGAGATAGAACTTCTCGCCTATTAGTCATACACGCTCCGCAATGAATAATCAATTTATATTTTGAAATATCTGGGAAATCGTGACCTGCAATATTATCAATAATCAAGTGTTTACCTGTTTTTTTACGCAACAAATTTGGAATTTTAACACGCCCAATATCATCTTCAATTGCATGATGAGTACAGCTTTCTAGTATCAAAACTCTATCACCATCTTGCAATTTTTCGATAGACTTAGCACCTTGTGAAAAAGCGTTTAAATCACCTTTCAAACGAGCAAAAAGGATAGAAAAAGAAGTCAGAGGAATATTCTCAGGAACAATTTCCGATACATTTTTGAAAGCTTGAGAATCTGTAACAACCAAACTTGGAGCAATTTTTAAATTATCAATAGCAGATTTAAGCTCTGATTCTTTTACAACAACACTTACACAATTATTATCAAGTAAATCACGTAAAGTTTGAACTTGTGGCAAAATTATTCGACCCTTTGGAGCTTCCTTATCAATAGGAATAACAAGGATAACAGTACTTCCTTGAGGGATTAAATCCCCAACAATTTTTGGAGAATTTACAAAATCCTCTGGCAACAATTTAACCAATAATTCCTTAATCTTGAAAACAATCAAATCATCTGTTTTTACTGAAGATAGTAAAATATGTTTTGTATAATTCTTCAAATCCTCAATAATAGAATCAGAAGGATATTTTTCATCCGTTTTATTTATAAAAATCATAAAAGGAATTTTTAATTCATTAAATTTTTCAATCAAATTTCTCTCATAATCATCAATTCCATTATAATCACAAACAACAATCGCTACATCAGTTCTATTTATAATTTTCATTGTTTTTTCAATACGTTCAGAAGATAATTCGGTAGAATCATTTATTCCCGCCGTATCCAGAAAATTTACAGGTCCAATCGGTAAAAGTTCCATTGTTTTTTCAACAACATCAGTCGTCGTGCCTGCTATATTAGAAACTATTGAAACGTCTTGATTTGTTATTCTATTAAGTAATGAAGATTTTCCTACATTTGTTTTCCCGAAAATTCCAATATGTAAACGCATTGATTTTAATGTTTTCATAAAAATAACAACCTCCAGATACTAAAAAAGACCAGCCTTATTAAAGACTGGTCTTTAAAGCTTTTTCAGATTAACCTCTGATTCCTAACTTTTTAATCAATTCTCTGTATTCATCAAGGTTTTGAGATTTAACATAAGCTAATAATCTCTTTCTTTTACCTACCATCATCAAAAGACCTCTTTTTGTAGCGAAATCTTTCTTGTTAGATTTTAGGTGTTCTGTTAATTCGCTGATTTTTTGAGTCATCATTGCGATTTGAACTGCAGCAGAACCAGTATCTTTTTCGTTCTTACCGTAAGCCTTAACAATTTCAGATTTGTTTTTTAAATTAATTGACATTTTAGTTATTCCTTTTCTTGTTGAGTGATTATTGGCGTAAGCACTCTACAAGGGTAATAATAATATGTAGAAGAAAAAAAATCAAGTCTTTGTATCAGATTTTGAACCATTATTATGAATAAGCATTATGAATGAATTTGAAACGGACATTTTGTACAATGAGCTTTCGGATGAAGAACAAGATTATCCTCTAAGTCATACATTCTTGCAATTCTTGTATCAAGAGGAGCTCCACAACGAGGGCATTTCAAACCTCCAGCACCATTCAATATTAATTGTTTCAAACTTTCAATAATCTCTGGAGAAACAATATCACTCGCAATATCTTTTTCTAATTTTTTAATCTCTGACGGTTCACATTTTAAGACTTTTGCAAGAGCTTGACGCACCGTTACAGGTAAAAACAACTCTTTTCCTGCCTCTACCTCTTCAACATCCTCTAGCGGAATGTTTGCAGCAATAGCCAACCCTTTTTGTGTTAAGCCTAATTCGTTTCTTTTATTTTGAATAAATCTTGCTAATGTTTGCATGGCAAAATAATAGCATAAATATAGAATACTTTTTATTGAAATAAGTTAAATTTTAGAATTATTAAGGATTGTAACAATGAAATATTTAACGCAAACACAATAGAATTAAGCATTCCCGCCTTCGAGTATATATTTTATATAAATAAAAAGGCAATTCTTGAAAAGCAAAATTGTTTATATAAGTACGGGGAACGAAAAATAAAGAAACGGGGAAAATTATGTTGCACGCTACTAATAATACATTTGCGAACATTCCATATTATGGTTGCTTACCAATGATGCAAACTAATTTCGGTGGAGATTTACAATTATGTACAATTGAACCATACACTGGTTACAATATTGGTTATAATCTTAACCCTGTAGCTCAACAAACTTGGGGCGGAAGCATTTTCAATGCAGGTCAAGCAGCAACATGCTATGCAGCTAACCCATTTGCAGGTGGTGGAGTTTCTTCTGCTCCTTCAACTTCTGGAATCCCAACCCCAGGAACTCAAGGCTTCAATGATGCAGTTCGTCGAGGAGCCGCTCAAATTGTAGCTCCAATTTTGAATAATATGACAAGCCAAAACTTGAACCGTTGTTTAGCTAACATTCAACAAGCAAAAACAGCTTTAGAAGCTCAATTGACTAATACAAATATCACTGATGATCAAAAGAAACAAGTTAACGATATGTTAGATAAAGTTAAAGCTCAAGAAGATGAATTGAAAAAAATCGCAGAATCTTCTGATCTTGACCCCAAAACAGCATACGAAAAAGTTGGAGTACAAGAAAAAGCTTTAAGACAAATTTTAGTTGACACATCTAAATTGATTAAAGATATTAACACTCCAGCTTCTTCATCAACAGAAGAAACAACTACAACTTCTACTGGCGAAACAACTACTGCTGGTGAAACTACAACAACATCAACAACAGGAACTGCTGCTGCTCATTCTGAAACAACTCCAGAAGGTGCTTCTACAGATGAATCTAGTGAAGTTGATGAAAATGGCGAAATCAAAAACCCTGCTAATAATGTAGATGTATTTAGTTGGGTTCAAAAGTTCTATAATGCAACATACGGTGGTTGGTCAACTGATAATGACACATTCAACGCTGTATGTGATCAAATCAACAAAGATACAGTAATGCCATTGATGATTTCTTGGAATGCCAATAAATCTAAAGAAAAAGGTGAATCATTTATGGATGCCTTCTTATGGGATGCTGATAGAGATCAAAAAATCAAGTACGGCTCTCAAATCGCAGGAGAATTACGTAAAAAAGCAATGGAATTAGGTATCAACGATAACCCTGAACTTCAAGAAGCTTTTGCTAAAATAGACCATGAAATGAATTCATTATTCTGGGTTGATAATGATAAAGCTAGTGAAGGTTTCAATAAAGCAATTGAAATCATCGCAAAGAAAATGGGTGGCGAGTATGCAAAATATGCAACACCTAATAAAAAATCATAATAAAAATATCATAATCACATAAAAATCTCTTTATTCCTCAATATGAGAAATGTGAATAAATATCCTAAAGGTTAGTAAAGTAGTGTAGAAATCGTGTCCTGCAAAAAATTGCAGGACTTTTTTTTACAAAAAACCAGTCCACTCAAAAAGCAGACTGGTAATTTTTATATAATCAATTAGTGTAAAAACCTAAAATAAATATAAACCGTTGATATCGTTAAAGATATTGCAACAACTCCAACTCCATATTTCAAAAATCTCATAAATGAAATAGGATGTCCAGATTTTGCAGCATTCTCAGAAACAATAACGTTTGCAGCAGCACCAATTATTGTCATATTTCCTCCAAGGCAAGCTCCCAAAGACAACGCCCACCACAAAGGATAAGCATAAGTTGCACCCATAGTTTTTTCAATTTCAACAAGCATAGGAGCCATTGTCGCCGTATATGGAATATTATCAATAATTCCAGAAATTACGCCAGAAGCCCAAAGAATTATCATTGAAGTTGCAGCCTGTGATCCTTGTGTAACTTTCAAAATCCACTCTGCCATCAACTTAATACCGCCAGAAGCTTCTAAGCCTCCAATAATTATAAATAAACCAATAAAGAAAAATATTGTGTTCCACTCAACATCTTGCAATATTTCATTAGGCTTTTCAAAAATCAACAAAATACTTGCACCCAACATAGCAACTACACAAGTTTCAATATGAGTGACATCGTGCAACATAAATCCTAAAATTACCAATGTCAAAATTAAGGTTGAACGAATCATCAAAGCTTTATCTGTAATGGTATGAGAATTATCGATTTTCGCAACTTCATCCATCTTATCTTGCGATGCGTGAAGTTTCTTTCTGAAAATAAATGCCAAAACTGTAAGAACAACACACATAATAACCAAAATTACAGGAGTTAATTCTTTTATGAAATCAATGAAAGACAACCCTCCAGCACTACCAATAATAATGTTTGGCGGATCCCCAATTAATGTAGCTGTTCCCCCGATATTAGATGAAAAAATTTCAGTTAATAAAAATGGAATAGGATCAATATCAAGCTTTTTAGCAATTGCAAAAGTAATCGGCATAATCAAAATTACAGTTGTAACGTTATCCAGAAAAGCACTTGTGAGAGCAGTAAATAAACCTAAAGCACAAAGAACCTTTACTGGATGACCTTTTGTAAATTTTAAAAGTTCATTTGCAATCCAATTAAAAACCCCGCTTCTTGTAGTAATGGACACAATTACCATCATTGAAACAAGTAAAAAGATTACATTAAAATCAATAAAATTGATAAAATAATGAGGATTTATACCATCCCCCAACGCTTTTGTTTGGCTAACCAACCCCAACACAATAGTTAAAGCTCCACCAAGCAATGCAATTGTAACTTTTGGAATTTTCTCAAGTGCAATAAAAATATACGCAAGAATCAACAAACTTGCAGAAACTAAAACACTATGAGAAGAAATAAAAGAGCTTATCATGCACTACCTCCTCGTCTAATCGCTAATATAAGCCTTTTGAACAAATAAGTTTCTTCACAACTATTTTAGCATTATACGCTAATAATGCAACAATATTTTTGTTTATACTATAATTTATGTGCAAATCGCATTATCTCATAATGAGCAGAGCAAAGTTTACACTTAGAGATGAAAACAAACACAAAACAAAAAAGACGAATAGAATATATTCGTCTTTTTGTTTTTGAATTTTTTATAAAATTATTAACCTTCAACAGCCATGTGTTTTGGTTGACCTTTCTTTTCTTCCCAGAAGTCAACTAACATTGAACAGAAGAAGATACTAGAATAAGTACCAACAACTACACCAATCATCATTGCTAGAACGAAATCTTTAGTTGTAACACCACCGAAGAAGTACAATGCTGCTAGAGTGATGAATGCTGTTAATGAAGTGTTTACACTTCTTGTTAAAGTTTGGTTAACAGAAGCATCAACGATTTCTCCAAATGTCATTTTCTTACCATAATATCTTAAGTTCTCTCTGATACGGTCGAAAGTTACGATTGTATCGTTGATAGAGAAACCAATCAATGTCAGAATTGCTGTTAAGAACAACCCGTCAATCTGCACGTTACAGAAAATACCAAGGATTGAGAACACACCCATTACGAATAATACGTCGTGTACCAAACCTAAAATTGCTGCAATTGCGTACTCTAACTTAAATCTAAATGAAATATAAATAACCATACCAACAATTGCTAATAACAATGCAATGATAGACATTTTGAATAATTCATTTCCAAGAGTTGGACCAACTGATGAAACTTGAACAAGTTCTGCATTTTTGTATTCTTTTTTGATTGTTGTTGAGATTTGGTTAGATAAGTTAGAACCTTCATCAATGAATTTTGTTCTGATAGAAATAATAGATTTAATATTATTATTTTCCGCTGTTGGGTTAACATTCAATACTTGTAGGTATGTGTTTGTAACCCCAATATTATCAAGGTCTTCTCTTGTTTTTGCAAGGTCATCACTTGAAACTGCTTCTGGAACACCATATTGAAGAATTGTTCCACCTGTATAGTCAATACCAACCTTCATTGGAGAGTGAGTTGGGTATGTAATCATTGAATATATCATTGCTATAATTCCTGGAATTAATAGCAACGCAGAGATACACATCCATAGTACTCTGTATTTAACTACGTGTACTCCATTTTTCTTGAAATTAAACATTTTATATTTACCTCATACTTTCTTAGTCTAAAATACCAAAACGAGCTTTTTCACGTTTTGTTTCTGTAACTTCATAACCCTTACCGATTTCATTTTTAGATAAACCGAACAATGCAGGGTATTTTAATTCTCCCGTACCGAAGATTAAGTGCATGAAGTTTTTAGTAACTGTAATTGCTGTAAACATTGAAACAAGAACACCTATTGCAAGTGTTAAAGCAAAACCCTTAACAACGCTTGTACCTAAGAAATACAAGATTACGCAGGTAAGGATTGTTGTCATATTTGAATCGAAGATACTTGTAAATGCTCTGTCAAAACCAGTGTTAATTGCAGTGAACAAGTTTCTTCCAGCTTTCAATTCTTCTTTTGTTCTTTCAAAAATCAAGATGTTAGCATCAACTGCCATACCTACTGATAGGATGAAACCAGCGATACCTGCAAGGGTTAATGTTACAGGGATAGCCTTGAATAATGCAAACAAGATTAATCCATAAACAATAAGAGCAATGTCAGCAATCGCTCCAGGAAGTCTGTAAGCGTAAATCATAAATAGCATTACAAATCCAATACCGATGATAGCTGCGAATTTTGATTTTTCAATACTATCAGAGCCAAGAGTAGGTCCAACAGTGTTTTCTTGAATGATTTCAGAAGGAACAGGTAAAGCACCTGCATTCAACAAGTTAACCATTTTTTGAGCTTCTTCGTATTGGAATCCGCTACTACCTCCAGAGATTTCAGCTCTGCCACCAAAGATTGCTTCTCTAATTACTGGTGCTGAGATTTCTTCATTATCAAAGTAAATTGCCATTTGTTGACCAATTAATTTTTGAGTTAATTCAGCGAACTTGTTAGCTCCTGATGCGTTAAATTCAAGAGAAACTGTCCATTGACCTGATTGGTCTGTTCCGATAGATGCGGATTTAAGATCTTCACCTGTCAAACCAGTTGGTTCCCACATCAATAAACCTTTTGAATCTCTTTTTGGTTGATGATTTGCATCAAATACTGGTTTTTTGAATTCCAATTGTGCTGTTTTACCTAAATAAGCTTCTGCTTCTTTCAAATCTGTAACGTTTGGAATTTCAACTAAAAGTCTTTTATCTCCAACTTGAGCAACACTTGTTTCAGAAACACCGAGTTTATTTACACGGCTTTCTATTGCTACTTGAAGTCTGCTCATAACGTCAGGAGTAATAGTTCTTACTGTATCTGTTGTTCTAGCTTCAAGTAAAATTCTTGAACCGCCAACAAGATCAAGTCCTAGTTTTGTTGGCTTTTTGTAAATCGTAAATATTGATGCAATTACGATGGCTACAATCACCCAAAACATAATAAGTTTGTTTTTCAATTTCTTTTCCTCTTTATATCTACAACTATATTTTATATTTGATTATAAATTCAAATAACGAAAAAGGAATTAGTCCTCCTCGCCTAATTCTTTTTTTACATTGTCAAGAACTTTGAACAATGAAAGTTTTTCTTCTTCTGTAAGAGTTACGTGTGGAAGTCTTACATATTCATCAATAATTCCTTTGTAAGCCAATGCAGCTTTAGCTGGAGTTGGGTTTGGAGCTGAGAATAAAGCTCTAAATGCAGGATAAAGCTTTTTGTGCATATTTCTAGCTGCAATTACATCTCCTGTTTTGTAATTTCTAATCATAGATTTCATTTCTGAACCAAATAAATGAGAAGTAACAGAAATTACCCCGTGAGCGCCAATAGATAGCATTGGAAGTGTAAGGCTATCATCTCCAGAATAGATTGCAAAATCATCTGGACACAACATTTTTAACTCTGTAATTTTATCCATATCAGGGAAGCTTTGTTTAATCCCTACGATATTTTTGAATTGATTAGCCAAATAAGCAACTGTTTTTGGCTCTATATTCACCCCAGTTCTTGATGGAATGTTATATATAATGATAGGAAGATTTGTTGAGCTTGCAATAGTAGAAAAATGTTCAATCATTCCTCTTTGGTTTGGTTTGTTGTAATAAGGTACAACTGAAAGTATTGCATCAACTTCTTCTTAGATCGGAAGAGCACACGTCTGAACTCCAGTCACAGTTCCGTATCTC
>ERZ1024349.109-NODE-109-length-11843-cov-6.839498_pt1 | contig 11843 bp, 18 predicted proteins | sample MGYA00520789_ERZ1024349 | MGnify/ENA primary metagenome ERZ1024349 (study PRJEB33242, sample SAMEA3444257) | Homo sapiens | biome: Host associated; feature: Gastrointestinal tract; material: Stool | place: Uganda | collected 2011-01-01 ...
ACGAGATACGGAACTGTGACTGGAGTTCAGACGTGTGCTCTTCCGATCTCAGATCTGCAATTACGGTTCCGATGGATTTCATTTTGCCTTGCGCATCGAAGAAGGAAATGCCGAGAAGGGTACAGATACAAATTCCGGGTTAACCTCAGACAAACCGCTAGCAACCGCAGCATCGGCATTCGCCAAATATGTGGATTACAATAACATCCGTCTACAGTTTGCTGCCGGCTCTTATGACATTGGTACCATAACTGCCGAAAACAAGAAAATCGCCTTAGTGGGTGCATCCGCTGCAAATACTACACTCAACGGCAGAATCAATCTGACCAGCTGTACCCTTACGCTGTCTGCATTAACTGTTGTTGCAGACGGTACAACACCGATTGTAACAGCTTCCACTGGATCGCATGTTTACGGCTACCGTGTGAATTTCACTTCGACCGGGGGCGCAGAATGCTTGCGTGTCACAACCGCCAGCCAGTGCTATTTGGATGGTTCGGTATTCACTACTGCGAACGATACAGATACGGTGGTGCGCAGCAGCGGCGGGGCTTTGGTGTGTCTAGGATATTGTACGGTTCCTGGCGTTTTGCGTGCCAGCACAACGGGGATTATCAATACAGTAAACGGCACAATCCACGATACCGCAGCGGAATCCGGCGGTATCATATGGGTAAATGGTACACGGGTTGCACCTGTGGATGATACCGGTTGGATGACCAAAACAGCGGATTTTGATGAAACGGTCAATGGCAATACTGTGACAACAAAAGTTACCATCACATACCGCAAGGTGGGGGCTGTTGCATCTATGCATGCTGTGGTAAACCGTCCAATGGGCGCAACCTCTATTATGATTACGACAGGGGGGAAATTGACCATTCCAACATCCTGTGCACCTGCGTATTTGTATCACATTCCAGAAACAAATGTCCGAGGGGTTCAGATGACACCAAATGGAACGATAGGAGATCAGACCTATTTTAGGTTTGATTTTCCGGCCGGAACGGAACAGACAGATCAAACCTATATGTTCGATGCAACATATTTTGTAAATTAAAGGAGGCAAAAATGAAAGAGTGGATTTGTGCGCTAGTCGGTGCCATTGGCGGCTGGCTGGCATGGATGTTCGGTGGATGGGACGCCGCTATGCTGTCCTTGTTGATTTTTATGGGGGTTGATTATCTAACCGGTTTGATTGTGGCTGCGGCGGGCAAATCGCCCAAAACGCAGGGCGGCGGGCTATCCAGTAAAATTGGATGGAAAGGGCTTGCAAAAAAATGCATCGTTTTATTGTTGGTCCTAGTCGCAGCTCGTCTAGATGCCGTGCTGGATGTTCATTATGTGCGTGCCGGTGTTTGCGTTGCATTTATGTGTAACGAATTGCTTTCCATATTGGAAAACGCAGGTCTGATGGGTATTCGGTTACCGGATGTGTTGACCCGTGCAATTGATCTGCTCCAGCAGAAAAACAGTAAATAGGAGGAATAAAATATGAATATCACAAATGCATTTTTAACACACAACCGCCCGTATACCAAACGATCTAAAACAACCGCTATTGCTATTCATTGGGTGGCAAATCCGGGTTCTTCTGCCATGGATAACCGCAATTATTTTCAGAATACGGACGTAGAGGTATCAGCAAATTACATTATCGGGCTGAACGGAGAAGTGATCTGCTGCATTCCGGATGAGGAGATTTCCTGGTGCACCAACCAGGCGAACAACTACACAGTTAGTATTGAAAATTGCCACCCGAATTGGACAGGTGAATTTAACAGCGCTACATACAATAGCCTGGTGGAATTGACTGCTAATCTGTGCAAAAAATACGGATTGAATCCAATGAATCGTGGCGTGATTCGGCATTTTGATGTGACCGGAAAGGGCTGTCCGAAGTGGTTTGTTCCAAAGTCTAAGGGCGGCAGCGACACAGAAAACTGCGAACACTGGGCGCAGTTCCTGTGGGACGTAAAAAACAAACTGGATGGGAAAACGCAACCGGCAAAACAGCCAGCTGCAAGCAGCAAAGCAGCGCCTAAGTCGTACCGTGTAAAAATTACAACTGATGCGCTGAACATCCGAAAAGGTGCCGGCACACAGTACCCAGTTGTAGGCTGCATTAAAGATCGTGGTGTTTATACCATTATCGATACCTGTAATAAATGGGGATTTTTGAAATCGAAAGCTGGGTGGATCTGTTTGGATTACACGAAAAAAGTTTAAAACAAAAAGAGGCGGTAACTATCATGTTACCGCCGCTATTTTTATGCTATTTTCGTGTTGCATTTCGTGTTGCATCCTTCTCCGATTCAGGGCAAAATCGGACGTTTTGATGGAAAAAAGTCGTCCGGAATGGAAATGCAAATATGAAAAAAAACCGCGTATTTGCTGGATTTTCTAGCATTTACGCGGTTTTCATCTGGCGGAAAGAGAGGGATTCGAACCCTAAATATATTTGTTATTTCCCTAGCAATTGCGTTGTTTTTAATTGTTTATGTTGCATTTTGTGTTGCATGCCTATTTAATTAGGCTATTAAAATAGCTATCTATACGGGCATCCATTTGCTGCCGTTCCGGCGCAAATGTGTGCTGATAAACGGATTTCAACGTACTGTTCGTAGACCAACCGCCACGTTCCATGGCGTATTTATCCGGCACGCCCAGCGCCAGCATAACCGATGCATTCACATGCCGCAAATCATGGAATGTCATATGTTTGCCGGTTGCCGCTGATATGATTTTCACAAAATGCTGATAGATCGTCTGCGCTGCCATTGTGATGATGTAGTCGTCTGGGTTTCCGCTGCCAATCATTTTTATAATATGTTCCGGCAAAACCAGCTGCCGTGTGCTGTTGTATGTTTTGGTTTGCGATTTTACAATATTGCCGCCGTCACCCATCGCAATGCGCACATTCTGAATAGTCAGAACGCCATCCGTAATATCCCCATACCGGATTCCGCGAACCTCCGACATCCGAAGCCCCAGCCACAGCGCTAACGTAACAGGCAAATTTACATCTGTCCCCTGCACTGCGTCTAAAATTTCCGCCGCCGTTGGCAGTGATTTGATTTTGTGCTGTTTCGCCGGCAGTGTGGTACGCACACAAAAATCCGGCAGATACATAGACAGCGCCGCAGTCAACAGACCATGTGCATTGCGAATAGATTTGGGCGATAGTGATAGCGCAGCACGGTTCACTGCGCCCTGTATCATGATGTTTGTAATTTTATCCAGCGGCACATCCATCAATTCCTGAAATTTTGTTTTCCGGATGTTTTTGTATCCAATGATAGTAGACGGTGATAAAACGTTTTCTTTCGCCGATATATAGCCGTCAATGGCATCCCCCACTGTAATATCCTTGGGCTTTTCTTTGCGTTTTAGGTTATACGTAGCCGCTTGGAATTCGGCTTCCTTTTTTGTCGCAGCGGTAAACGACTTATACTGCCGCTTTCCGGCATCATTGGTGCCGACATACAAATTTACCCTCCAATTTCCGGAGGGCAGCTTTTTTGCTGTTGCCATTTTTGCAATTTCCTCCTTGCAATTTGTGGGGAAATATGCTATAATAGACCTTGTCCGGAGGGCTATTATCGCAATAGTTTTCCTTTACCGCTTCACGGTTGCCGCCGTGGGGCGGTTTTTTTTGTTATTTTTTCAACGGCAGCCCGTTGCTGTCCGTGAATTTGCCTGCTGAAATCTGCTTGATGTCGGCAATTGCGCCTATGAAAAGCAGTCCAAACGTGCAAAAATACAATAATCCGCTCGTGTTTTTTCCGACATAAAACCGATTTAAACCGCCTAATCCGATGAACGTCAGGCATGCCAAAATCATCGCCATGCTTTTACTCTTCGGGCTGATCGGCTCAGGTGCGATGGAATCCATTCGATTTACTGATTTTTCTTGTTCGGGCTGCGCATAGTTGTTGATAATCGTCACATTCTGCACATTTGGTTCTGGTTTCTCAATGATGCATCCGCAGAATGGGCACTTATCGCCCTCAAAGTTTGCGCCGCATTTTGGGCAATCCATTTCTATACCCTCCAATCGTAATTTTTCTTCTTTTTATGTGTAATATCTTTTAAATGAACTTTTTCTCCCTGAACAAGTTTTGATAAAATCATAGTGCTATTTTTTAAGCTAAAAAAATGAAACGGAAGATGGCACATATTGTCTGCCTTTATTACCATATCAGGCGAAAAATACATTTTATAATTCTCACCAGTTAGCTTGATTTGATCCCAAAAAACGCATAGATCTGAGAAATTCGAAATAAAGCCGCTATTCTCACACCCACTTAAAGTAATATACACATGATTCACAAAGCATTGCGCAGCAGTTTGATAATCTCCCATCTTTCTATAAACAGACTCCATGTCCTTCCACGTACAACAAGAAAGACCATAGTTCTTTTCTTTTGTACTTTTTGTAATTTGTTTATGGAAAATAGAAAGAACAACTTCATAAAAAGAACTGTTTTTCATATGCTGCTTTTCTTGTTTGTACCTGCTCGCTGTAATGCCCCATTCTTTGTGCCGGAACAATTCAATATAATCCTGATATTGCTGTACCAGCATTTTACCAGACTGAGACAACACAAAGCTTGGCTCCAAAGAAAGCACCTTTAAATCAATACCGCTGTTTTGAATTCTGTTAATTAGATCTTCTTTTTTACCGCTAATTGGCAACCCATGTTTAGAAAGAATTGCTTTCAGCTCCGAGACTTTTAATGCCCGCAGAGAATCGGACAGCGATGCAGGCAAGATGTATTGGAGCTGTATCATCTGCGCAAACTTTTCAATAGGATCATATATTCCCAATTCATATGCCATATAAAGCGGATAGTCTGCATTTGTTTTAGGCACTTTTTTCTTTTTGGAAACCCAATTCAAAAAAATCGCATTGGAATAGTCACTGTTAGAATTTCGTCCTTTTTTCCACGGCGTATGCTGCAAATATTTTTCTGCGGAATCAAAAATGGGATACATACTTCCAGGATTATCTAAATTAGGTTGTGGTTCTGGTTCTTTGCTTTTCCCGATATTTTCCCATTCTGCTTTTATGCACTCTGTAGATTTTTGCAATCGTGTGAACTGAGCCGTAACCGTATTTTGCAGCTGTTGTATCACTGCTTTCTTTTTCCCGAAAATACTCACAATTTTCACCTCACTCCGCAACCTGTGCCACGCCAATCACCTTGCCGCAGCATTTTACGTTATTATAATCATGCAGGGGGATCGGTTCGTAGTTTTCATTTAAAGAAATCAAACGGTCACCGCCGAATTTCTTGATATAGCCATCACCGTCTACAACAAAGATGCCGATTTCGCCAACGTCAACAGAATCTGCCTGTTTCACCAGAACAATGTCCCCATCATGATATACCGGTTCCATGCTGTCACCGGAGATCATCAGACCGTAATCTGCACGGCGTGCTGTCGGTGTATCCAGTACATCCAGGCGTTCCATACGTTCGTAGGAATCCAGCATCACACCTGTTCCGGCAGAAACTTTGTACTCACTATAGCAGATGGTCCATGTTGGAGACTGGGACTGTGCAGCTTCTGGTGCGGCACAGCGTTCTGCTTCTTCGTTCAGCACATAATCGACAATCTTTTTACCGTGGTTATCAAGACCGCGGTATTTTTTTACCATGACGATTTCAGGATATGTAAAATCAATTTGCTGCATTTCAACAGCTTCATGAAAAATATAGTTTGCATCTGTTTTCAGCGCATCAAAGATCTTCGGCATGAGTTCCATTTTAGGGTTGCTGACACCAGTTTCATAATTTCCAACTGACCCCTGTGTTACGCCAATTCTTTTTGCAAGCTCCAGCTGAGACATGCCCAGTTCTTCGCGCCTTTTCTTGATTCTTTCTCCAATACTCATACGGTCACCGCCTATCAAGTTTAATATATACATTATACCACGCACTAGGTAAAAAGTCAATATAAATATACAAGGAACTTGATATTATACTTAGTGCACAAAAAGATACTTGATAATTTGTATATTTTTATATCAATAAAATTGATTGAATAGTCTTGACGAATCAAGAATCTTGTGATATAATAAAATTGCAATCAAGAAAATTGATTGAAACAGTATCCGGCTATAGGGAAAAACGAAACACTCCAAATAAAATCGGATACAAGTTGGTAAAAATCAATCGTTATATATCATAGAAGCGAGGTGAACACCATGGACATTGTAGTGTATAACATCAGACGCATCATGGAAGAAAAAGGCCTGAAACAGAAGTACGTTGCAGAACGCTCTGGATTCAGTGAGCAGGAGTTCAGCAATATGCTCTGCAATCGTAAGCGAATAAACACAGACTTTATCAATCCAATTTGTGTCGCTCTTGGGGCAAAGCCAAACGATTTGTTTGAGATTCGAAAAGGCTGAGATGAGAACATAAGACGAAAGAGGTGACGAAAACGCGATTACTAGCTATAATTCTCGTACTAGGTGGGGCGTTCCTAATATTTATTACAGCTTGGATACGCACCGAAATAAGCCAAGGATCTAAAACTGTCGCTTTGTGTTTACGTGTAATTGGGTCGGTTTGGTTTCAAATCGGGTCTCAATATCTGAAGCATTAAAAAGGAGGTGCCCGCAATGCCTCGCAAACCAAATAAGCCGCAGGAAACACAAATGGGCATTATCGCCGGCAACATCGCCGGTCTGATGCAGCGGCGTGGAGTCAGCCCGGATGAGATGTGCCAAATACTGGGTATCGCAAAACGGGAAACCCTGAACCGCCGTTTTGCGGATCCTGGGCTATTCACCGGGTTTGATTTGAACCATATCTGCCAATTTTTCAACGTGACATTGGAACAATTGGCGCATGATTGGACGGTTCGGCCGTGAAAGGTGAATTTTACACCGGATACAAAATCCGGAACGGATACAAATACACATGTTGCCAGTCCTGCCGGAAAGAATGGCAGGTTTGTGCACAACGGACAGGCTGGTACGTGTGCCCGAAATGTAGATGCAGAAAGGAAAATGAACATGGAAGAAAAGAAGAAACACATTGAGATCCGCATCCAGATGGACGAGAACGAACAGATCACCCCGAACTCAAAGATGAGTAACGTCAACGCCGCCGAAGTTACGAATTGCTATCTTGCTGGTGCGGTATACATTGCCAATATCATAGCAGATAGCAGCAACGGTGTGTGCGATGCAAAACAGGCATTGGATGAGATGTTCAAAAGATTTGCCGTTGTTCTTGCACATTTCGATGAAATTATGGAAAAAGAGGAGGACTAACATGCTACCCACAACACCTTTGCAGGACCTATTAGCCATCGGCATTGCCGTGGTTTTAGGAATCCTAGATCTGATGTATCTGTCAGACCAATACAATAAAGGAGCTAAGAGACGTGAAACCATTTACAAACGCTGAGCTGCTGGCGGTCGGCGAAAAGCTAAAGCTGGTACTGCCCATTGAAGAATTCGTGTTCCGCAAGCGAACCGAAACCGCCCTGGAAATCACCATTGTGATAAAAAAAAAAAACGCTGCCAGCAGCAACTGGCAGCAGAAAAACAAATGAATACATAACCAACCATATTGTATCACATAGAAAGGAATTTGTCAAATGAAATCAGAAACTAGATGCATCCGTTGCGGTATTAGCGGTGTGCAGCTATTCCCCGGGCTGGATGGACACCTGCACTGCGCCGATTGTTCTGGCATGCTATTGCCGAAGCGAGAACCAACCTGCATGCAGCAGTTGGAACAACAGGTCACCGAGCGCCTGCGTGCCGGTGAGAAACCCGATCATATCCGCCAGCTGATCTGCACGGACCGGCATTGCACGGCAATGGAAAAACGCCGGCTGCTGCGGAAACTACATATGGAACAAGATAAGTGATATAGAAAGGGGGATTCTATCCAGTGTTTTTCCGTTTACAATGGCCAGCTGCCAAACAAATATTGGAGCCGGCAAACGGGCAACTTCTACTAGATCTGTCCGCCTTTTACCCCTGTACATTGAAACGAGGGGATCAACTTTACCGACTGGTTAGCCAATACGGCGATGCCGCAGATGTGGAAACTCTGCACCGATATTTATCGCAGATGCGTGATGCGGCTCGCGCGGACTTGAAAAACTTATCTGGCTTATCACCAATAAGCCGGCAGATCGAACGCCGCATAACAAAAGCAGAGCGAGAAGAAAAACTATACAGTAAACATATGCAACATCTCGCAAAGTATACTAAGCTACTGCAAGAATAGGCGGTATTCAAAACAGCAACTACGCCTACCACAGGCGTTGCAATACACTATCAATTTTATGGAGGTAAAACACAATGGAAATCACAATGACACTGACCGTCACGCCAGAACAGGCCGCAGCGATCGCAGATCTGCTGGCGGGCAACAAACCCACGAATCAGCCGACGCAGGCTTTACAGTCTACTCCGCCGCCGGCAATCTCTTCGCGGCCAACTCCAGTTGCGGTACCCCAACCTATGACCGCGCCGGTTCCGGCAGCTACAGCGGTTAACGCTGCCGCACCAGTACAGCGACAGGAACCGCTGCCGACCGGCATTCCCACACAGGTACCGACTTACACGGTACAGGATTTATGTCTCGCGTGTAGACCGCTAATGGAAGCCGGCAAGCAAGCAGAACTTCAAGCCTTATTGACAGAATTCGGTGCATCAGCCGGGATTGCTGCGATTCCAGAAAACCGTCGCAGTGATTTCGCTGCCCGTATACGGAGCTTAGGGGGACAAATCTAATGCCGGAAGAACATGCATTTCTATCCGCATCCGGGGCACATCGGTGGAGAAACTGCCCGCCGTCCGCTATGCTGGAAAAACAATTTCCAGATACCGCCGGAACTTATGCCGCAGAAGGTACGCTCGCCCACAGCCTGGCAGAACTGAAATTGCGGAAACAGTTTGAAATTATGAAGCCGTCAGACTACAAAAAGCAATTGGAAACTATTCATAAGGACAAGCTATATCAAACAGAAATGGAGGGTTACACAGACTCCTATGTGGAATACATCAGGAGCTTGTGCATGGCATTTCCTTCGCAGCCTTATGTAGCGATTGAAAAGAAATTAGATTTTTCGCATATTGTACCCGGCGGATTTGGAACCGGTGACTGTATAATCTTGTGGGGAGATATCCTGCATGTGGTAGATCTAAAATACGGAAAAGGTGTAGCAGTATCCGCAGAGAATAATCCACAATTGCGCCTGTATGCGCTGGGTGCAGTGTGCGAATACAGCCTATTGTATGACATTCAGACTGTTCAAACACACATTGTGCAGCCTCGGCTGGATAATATCTCCGTGGAAACAATTGCCGTACATCCAGATTTAACCAACTGGGGAGAAGAAACAGCGAAAACTGCCGCACTAGCTATAAAAGGTGCAGGAGAATTCCACGCCGGGGATTGGTGCCGATTCTGCCGCGCGAAAGCACAGTGCCGTGCTAGAGCCGTACAAATGCTATCCGTAGGAGAAAATCAAAAAGATGCAGCTTTGTTAACTGATACAGAGATTGGATCTATTTTAAAGGCCGCGCAAGGAATGCAGAATTGGGTGAAATCGCTGGAAGACTATGCGGAAAAGCAACTACTTGCTGGAAAGTCGATTGCAGGATGGAAACTTGTGGAGGGTAGGTCAAACCGAATCATTACCGATACAGTTGCCGCCTTCCAAAAGCTAATCTCTGCCGGATACAAGGAAACCATGCTTTACACCAAAAAGCCGCTCGGGCTAACAGAACTGGAAAAGCTTTGCGGGGGTAAGAAACAGCTGACGGATCTAATCGGCGACATGATCCAAAAACCGATGGGAAAACCTACCCTTGCACCGGAATCTGATCGACGTAAACCATTTGCAAAAACAAAATTAAAAGAAATGTTTGGAGGAAACTAATATGAACGCAAATCAAATGACAACCGGAAAAGTACGCCTGTCTTTCGTGCATCTGAACCAACCGCACAGCAGTGCACCCAACGGAGAAAACCCAAAATACAGCGTGACTGTGTTGCTGCCAAAGTCAGATGTAGAGACAAAAGCGCGTTTAGATGCGGCGTATCAGGCCGCCGTACAAGCTGGAATTAGCAACAAGTGGAACGGCGTTCAGCCCCCAAGAATTGAAAGCCCAATCTATGACGGTGATGGCGTACGCCCGAACGGGGATCCTTTTGGGGCAGAATGCAAAGGTTGCTGGGTGTTTACTGCCGGAAACAAGAACCAGGTAGACGTCCTGGATTTAAGTATGAATCCAATTATGAACCCAAGCGATATTTATAGCGGTATGTACGCACGGGTGTGCATCTCCTTTTACGCCTACGCCTTCTCTGGAAAACGCGGTATCGGATGCGGGCTAGAAGCCGTGCAGAAACTGGAAGATGGTCAACCACTCGGGGGGCATATCTCAGCCGCAGAAGCATTCGGCGGGGCAAACGCATACATCGCGCCCACTCCCACGGCGGCTGCGCCAACAACACAGCCGTACCAAGCAGCTGTACAGGGGCAATACCAGCAACCATATCCAGCACAATTTGCAGCTGTCGACCCGATTACCGGTCAACCGTTGCAATTCGGGGCGTAAATGCCGCGCCGGCTGAACATCGACATCGAAACCTACAGTAGCGTAGACCTATCAAAATCCGGACTGTACCGGTACGTGCAGTCCGATGATTTTACAATCCTGCTATTTGCTTACAGTGTAGATGGTGGAGAGGTCGATGTAATCGATCTTGCACAGGGCGGTAGGATTCCAAGCGACGTGCGTGCCTTGTTGACAAATCCGGAGGTTCTAAAATATGCCTATAATGCCGCGTTTGAATGGTATAGTCTATCCCGTTATTTAGGGATTCCTCCTCTTCTCTGGCTTTCGCAATGGCGTTGTACCATGCTGCACGGGCTATACTGCGGATATACCGCGGGATTAGACGCTACTGGCAATGCTCTTGGCCTACCGCAAGAAAAACAAAAACTGCAAACTGGCAAGGCTCTGATTCGATTGTTCTGTACCCCCCACACACCGACTGCACGTAACCCGAAAGGCAGAACATTTCCAACGGATGAGCCGGAAAAGTGGGCGCTATTCCTCGCGTATAATCGGCAGGATGTCGTGACCGAAATGGAAATTGGTCGGCGTTTGGCGCCATTTCCAGTGCCGGATTTCGTGCAGAAAGAATGGGAGTTAGATCAACGCATCAATGCCGCCGGGATTGCGCTAGACCGGGAATTAATTGCGGGGGCGCTTGCAATCGCGGCGCAAGAAACCGACGCGCTAACCCAAGAAGCCCAGAAACTAACCAATTTGGAAAACCCCAACTCCGTGGGGCAATTAAAAGAGTGGCTGATCACACAGACGGATACGGATATTGAGTCTTTAGACAAAGAAACTGTAAAGGAATTTTTACAGCGAGATTTACCACAAAAGGTACGTCGTGTTTTAGAAATTCGGCAGGAACTTGGAAAATCATCGGTCAAAAAATACAACGCTATGGAACATGCGGTTTGCCCGGATGGCCGAGTCCGGGGGTTGCTGCAATTCTACGGGGCAAATCGGACCGGTCGTTGGGCGGGCAGACTCGTGCAGGTTCAAAATCTACCACGAAACTACATTGAAGAACTGGACTATGCTAGAAGCCTGGTGAAGCAACGGGATGCTGCCGGATTAACATTGGCATTTGGAAGCGTGCAGGACACGCTGTCGCAATTGATTCGAACAGCATTCATTCCGGCGTAGGGGCATCGATTTGTAGTGGCGGATTTCTCCGCAATCGAAGCCCGTGTGATCGCCTGGCTTGCCGGGGAGACTTGGCGGCAGGAGGTCTTCC
>ERZ1024349.110-NODE-110-length-11838-cov-10.165238_pt1 | contig 11838 bp, 8 predicted proteins | sample MGYA00520789_ERZ1024349 | MGnify/ENA primary metagenome ERZ1024349 (study PRJEB33242, sample SAMEA3444257) | Homo sapiens | biome: Host associated; feature: Gastrointestinal tract; material: Stool | place: Uganda | collected 2011-01-01 ...
GAATTAATCGGTTATTATCTAATTTATCTACATTACATAATCATCCCCACAAACCTAAATTTATCAAATTAATCTTAACGCACAAACAAAATTGAAAAAACCAAATTTGTAAAGTATATTCTTATTAATCTACAAAAAAGTTTAAAGATGAAAATTAAGGTTACACTTAACCAACATAAAAATAAGCCTCCGAAATGGAGGCTTAAATTATGCTTTAGATAAAATATGAAAATTAAAATAAAAATTAAAAATTACTGATTATTGCCGGTTACTTTTGCAAGTAATCTTTGAATTTCTGTTGCATCTTTAATATTTACAGCACCATCTTGATTAATGTCAGCATTTATCTGACCTTCACTGGAAAGTGTATAGCTATGAATTGTGCTTTTCTGAATACAAACTGCATCTTCAATATCAACAACACCATCTAGGTTAGCGTCTCCTGCAAGTGTTCCTCTTTTATAAGTGATACCCTTAATTACAAAGTTACCACCTTCTGTGTCATCATTAACATCTTCGTAAAAATCCATAACATCATTTACCTTGCTCTTGCTTAGACTAGGAATGTTAGGAAAGATATTTTTGTCAGTATAAATGTAGCTTTGACCTCTTTTAGCTTCAGTATTAAAGATTCTTTCATCTTTATTTTCCAGCCATTCTGAAACACCAATACCGTTTATAGCTTTTGTATCGGTTGTATCAATCTCAACACCAATACCGATTTTGCCTTTGCTAACATATAGAGGGTCCACATCAGCTGTGTAGTAACCACTGTATGGTACTTTACCGGTTTTAAGTGTTTTCCAAGTTGTCTTGTCGCTACTTGGTGTGCCTTCATTGTCAACAGGAATGTAATATAGTGTGTAGTTAGCACCAACACTTGTTGACTCAAACATAACTTTGTTTAAATATTCATTTGTGTTATCAATATTTAGAACATTAATGTAGGTTGTATCTTTTGATGCTTCATCAAGATAATCAAATTCATAAGTAGCACCAAATGTTTCTACTTGATGAATTGTATTTGATACATTGTTTTTCATATAGTCGGTAAAAGCATATGATGGACCAAATACATCAGAGAATATGTAGTAGTCTTCATAAGAAATCCAGAAGTAACCGTCAAAATCGTTGTAGTCACCCCAGCTATTTCTACATAACCATGCACCATCCTTTTTAGGTGTGTATGTTGTGCCATCAATATTTACAGTGAAACTTTCTTTGCTGATGTTATCATCCCAACCTACAACACTAATACAGTGACCATTAATGTAGTTTGATGCACCCGGACAGTATGAATGGGTATCATCAGCAGAGAATTTTGAATATTCATCGTAGTGAGTAGTAACTGCACCGTAATCTTTTATAGATTTTTTGATAGTGTCTTTATCCTCAGAATCAAGGTACATAATGCCTGTTACAACATTATTAATATTGTACTTTTTGTTAATATCAAAAAGACTTAGTGGGCTTGTGTATGGAAATTCATTCTCAGAAACACCACCACTCCAACTACTTAGGTAACCCATTGTAATATATGGAAAGCCACCACCTTTGTAGTATTCTCTCTGCCAACCTGTACCGTCTTTTCTTGGAGTACCCCAAGCATCAACATGAGCAGCAGAGTACCAAGAGTTAGAAGAATTATCTATTACACCATCTTTAATAAGTAATGTTTCAAAGCTGCTTAATCCACCATAAGCCCAACAGATTTGAGCATTGCCTTGTTGTCTGATTGGTGTTACAAGATTTAAGTCTTTTGAACTATATGATGAAGGTAAATTTTCATCAACATCAAGTGTAGTTCCTTCACCTGTAAAAGGTATTGCAATTTCACTTGAATTTTTACTTTCTAATGTGTCAACTTTTGCAGCACTAACACTAAGTCCGGTAGTAGACACAATTAACATTGCACTTGCAATAGAAACAATTTTTGTAAATTTATTCATTTTACCTGTCCTTTCGATAATATTTGCACTTAATCACATTATATCAAATACTTTTTGCACTGTAAAGAATATAATTGTTAACTTTCGGAAAAGATATTTACAGAATGTGGGGGATATTATGGAACGAAGAACAGACCTTGCTTTAGAAGCAAGAGAAATTTTTGGTGAAGATATTAAAGGTGTGAAATTTGAAGAAAGTGAAAAGGAAGATATTAAAGTTTCCAGACTGAAAATAACAAGTGATAAAGCAAGTGCAAAACTAGGTAAAGAAAAAGGAACTTATGTAACTTTAGAAATGCCACCACTTTCCGATAATTACAAAACACCTGATGAAAAGTTAGAAGTTATTGCACAAGAGATAAAGCACCTTATACCTGTAAATGGTCTGGTAATGATTGCAGGTTTGGGGAATACAGAAATAACTCCTGATGCACTAGGTCCAAAATCAGCATCAAAAATTATAGCAACCAGACATATAAAAGGTGAAGTTGCAAAGGCAACAGGCCTTGATAAACTTAGACCGGTTGCAGTAGTTGCTACCGGTGTAACAGGAAAAACAGGTATTGAAACAGGTGAGTATCTGTATAGCTTGATTAAGAAAATAAAGCCAAATGCACTTATAGCCATTGATGCATTGGCTTCAAGACGACTTTCAAGGCTTGGCTGTACAATTCAAATTAGTGATACCGGCATTTCTCCCGGAGCAGGTGTTGGCAACAACAGAACAAAATTATCACAAGAAACTTTAGGTATTCCTGTTATAGGTATAGGTGTGCCAACAGTTGTTGATGCATCAACTTTGGCACTTGATCTGTTTGATACGGAAGATGTGAAATTTTCGGAACAATTAAAAAGTATGGTAAATCCCAACGGCAGACAAATGGTAGTTACACCTAAAGAAATAGATTTGCTGATAAATAGAGCCTCTGAACTGATTGCACTTGCTATTAATTATGCACTTCATTCTGATTTAAATTTAAGCGACCTTATGAGCCTAATGTACTAAAATGTACAAACCCATCATAGTATTAAAGAGAATATTAAAGAGGTGGTTTTATGGGCAGAAATATAAGAAAGTTAAGTTTGCTTTTTGCTTTTGTTGCTATTGTTGCAGGTATGTATTCATTATGTAATAGGGTAGGTGGCTATGTAACACCTAAGGAAAAATCGGTTGAAGTGGTTAAGAAGGTTGATGAAGTTCCCACAACAACACCTACTACTGTCTTAACTACTGTACCTACTACAAAAACAAAGGTAAATAAAACAAATAAAGAAACTGTCCCTACCACCTCATCAGGAAAAAATTATCCTGTCATAGAAAAACAGTTTGGTGAGGATGGTATTACATATGACAATTTTTGTGTAAAAAATTATACTGACTTTTCTCTTGATATTGCCACAGAATTAAAGAGAGGTTTGCCGTTTAAAATAGAAAAGAACCACCAAGTCCAAGTATTGATTTTCCATACTCATACTTGTGAAAGTTATCTAAAAAGTGATACCGGTTATTATCCAAGTGACTATTATCCAAGAACAACTAATAATAAAGAAAATGTTACAGCAGTAGGTGACGAAATAGAAAAGCAACTGAAAAAAGCCGGTATTGGTGTTATCCATGACAAAACAAAGCATGACTATCCATCATATAACGGTGGGTATGATAGAAGTTACCAAACTATTCAAAAGTATATGGAAAAGTATAAGGGTATTAAGGTTGTACTAGATATACATAGAGATGCTATTGGTGATGATACATCAGGTAAAGTTAAACCTACTTTTAAATATAAAGGAAAGAAAGCCTCACAAATTATGATTATGACAGGTTATCAGTATGAGGGTGGAGGGGACTTTCCGTTTTGGAGAGATAACCTTGACTTTGCCATAAAACTTCAACAAACTGCAGAAACAATGTATCCCGGATTAACCAGACCACTTAACTTTGGAGAATATACTTATAACCTAAATGTGTGCAACGGTTCTTTGCTAATTGAATTTGGTACAGATGTAAATACTATTGATGAAGTAAAGCGTTCCGGAAAGATGGTGGGAAAGGCTTTGGCAAAAGTATTGCAAAATAATTGAAATGTGATATAATTACCTTATCAATGATTATTGAAGGTAATAATAATGAAATTAATTAATATAAAGAAATTTTCAATTGTTCTAGCTATTGCAACTTTGTTCTGTGTAATGTCATTTACAACTGCTTTTGCTGAAGATGTTGTAACTGAACCGGTAACAGAGCCTGTAGCTACAGAACCTGTATATACTGAACCTAAAACAGAGCCTGAAACCGAACCTGCTACAGAACCGGAAACAGAACCGGTAACAGAACCGGAAACAGAGCCTGAAACCGAACCGGTAACAGAGCCTGAAACCGAACCTGCTACAGAACCGGTAACAGAGCCTGAAACTGAACCTGTAACAGAAAACTATACTGAACCAACTTATGATGTAAATAAATTACCAACATTAGTTGACTCGACTCAGGTTGCAGAAGAATTACCTACTGCTATTGGTGCTGATGAAGATGGTGGTGTTAGCTTTGTTGGTGGTGTAGTTTGTTGGATTGCAGTTATTATTTCTGCTTGTGTAATTATTGCATTTTTACTTTCTACTAAGGTAAAAGGCAAAAATATGGGCAAATTCAAGAGATACCAATAATTAAGTAAGGATATAATATGAAAATCGGAAATATTGAAATAAAAAATTCTGCTGCTCTTGCCCCAATGGCAGGGGTGGCAGATTGTGCATTTAGAGAACTTTGTGCATCTTACGGTGCTGCTTATACCGTAACAGAAATGGTAAGCTCAAAGGGAATACATTATAATAGTAAAAAGTCTGCTGAATTAATGGAACTAACCGATAAAGAAAGACCATCCGGTATTCAAATCTTTGGAAATGAACCAAAGACTATGGCTGATGCTGCAGTATTTGCAATGCAGTTTAAACCGGACTTTATTGATATAAATATGGGTTGTCCTGCTCCAAAGATAAGTGGCAACGGTGCAGGGGCTTCACTTATGAAAACACCTAAACTTTGTGGTGAAATAGTTAAGGAAGTTGTGTCGGCAGTTGATATTCCCGTAACTGTAAAGATGAGAAAAGGGTGGGATGATGACTCGATAAATTGTCTTGAAGTTGCAACTATTGTGGAAGAAAACGGTGCTTCAGCAGTAGCACTTCACGGTAGGACAAGACAACAGTACTACAAGCCACCTGTTGATTGGGATATTATTAAGGAAGTGAAAAGTCACCTAACAATTCCCGTAATAGGCAACGGTGATGTTAATTCTGCCGAAAAGGCTAAGAAACTTTATGAACATACCGGTTGTGATATGATTATGGTTGGCAGAGGTGCTTTGGGCAATCCTTGGCTATTTGATGAAATTAATCAGTATCTAAAGACAGGAAAAATTCCACCTAAGCCAACACCGGAAGAAAAACTTTCGGTAATGGTTAAGCAGATTGAAAGAATGTGTGAATTAAAAGGTGAGTACCTTGGTATTCGTCAAAGCAGAAAACATATTGTGTGGTATCTAAAAGGCTTTAGAGGTGCAGCATCCCTAAGAAATGAGGCAGGTCATACCTCGTCACTAGAAGAATTATATGCTTTGGTACAAAAAGTTTTGGATATGCACATTAATAGTTGAAATATAAGGAATTTTCCTATATAATGAATAGTAAATAAAAGAAATGGGAGATAATTAAAATGGAAAAAGTAAATTCTATTGATTTTGTAAATATGTACGACCCTGAAGTTGGCTCAGCAATGGCTGAGGAACAGGCTCGTCAGAAAAGAAACCTTGAACTTATCGCATCAGAAAACATTGTTTCACCTGCAGTTATGGCTGCTATGGGTAGCCTACTAACTAATAAGTATGCTGAAGGTTATCCCGGTAAGCGTTACTATGGTGGTTGTTTTGCTGTAGATAAGGTTGAAGAAATTGCCAGAAAGAGAGCTTGTGAGCTATTTGGTGCAGAACATGCTAATGTTCAGCCACACTCAGGTGCTCAGGCTAATATGGCAGTTTACTTTGCAATGCTAACACCGGGTGATACAGTTATGGGTATGAACCTTAACGAAGGTGGTCACTTAACTCACGGTTCACCTGTTAATATGAGTGGTAAGTACTTTAACTTTGTACCTTATGGTGTTGACAGTGAAACTCACCGTATTGACTATGATAAGGTCCTTGAAATTGCAAAAGAATGTAAGCCAAAGATGATTGTTGCCGGTGCGTCAGCTTACCCAAGAATTATCGACTTTGCAAAGTTCAGAAAAATCGCTGATGAAGTTGGTGCTTTGTTAATGGTTGATATGGCTCATATTGCCGGTTTAGTAGCAGCAGGTGTTCATCCAAACCCAATTCCATATTGTGACTTCGTTACAACAACAACTCATAAGACACTTCGTGGACCTAGAGGTGGTATGATTCTTTGTAAAGAAAAGTATGCTAAGGCAATTGATAAGGCTATTTTCCCAGGTACTCAGGGTGGTCCACTAATGCACATTATTGCTGCAAAGGCAGTTTGTCTTGGTGAAGCTCTAAAGCCTGAATTTAAGGAATACGGTAAGCAGATTGTTAAGAACTGTAAGGCTCTTGCAGATGGCCTTGTTAAGAGAGGCTGTAAGCTGGTTTCAGGTGGTACAGACAACCATGTTCTACTTATGGATTTAAGAGATACAGGTGTTACAGGTAAGGAACTTGAAGCAAGACTTGATGACTGCTATATTACAGTTAACAAGAATACAATTCCAAATGAACCACTAAGTCCATTTGTTACAAGTGGTGTTCGTATTGGTACAGCAGCAGTTACAACTCGTGGCCTAAAGGAAGAAGATTGTGACAAGATTGCTGAATATATTACTTTAGTTCTAAATGACTATGAAGGCAACAAGGATAAGGTTAGAGCAGGTGTTGAAGAAATCTGCAAGAAGTATCCTCTATATGAAGACTGATTTGGAATATTTAGATTTGGAGTATTTAACAAAATAAATATTACAAAATATCAATAGGGTGTCTTTGTGACACCCTATTATTTTAGTTAACAACGGTTGAATATATTAAAAATACGAAAGGAGGAAATTATGCAACCTTTAGCAGATAGACTTAGACCCTCGACCCTTGATGATATTGTAGGTCAAAAGCATATTTTAGGTGAAGGAAAGCCTTTGCGTAAAATTATTGAAAGTAACAAAATTCCTAACTTAATATTCTATGGTCCATCAGGAGTTGGCAAAACTACTTTAGCTACATATATAGCAAGAAAAACTAATATGACTTTCAAAAAGTTAAACGGTACAACTGCCTCAACTTCTGACTTGAAAGATATTTTTAAGGAACTTGATGGTTTTGCCGGACTAAACGGTGTTTTGCTTTATCTTGATGAAATTCAGTATTTTAATAAGAAACAACAACAAACACTACTTGAATATATTGAAAACGGTAAAATCACTTTAATTGCATCTACAACAGAAAATCCCTATTTCTATGTATATAATGCAATTTTAAGTCGTAGTACAGTTTTTGAATTTAAACCTGTTCCATATGAAGAAGTAGAAAAAGCAGTACGAAGAGCGTTTTCTATTTTAGCAGATGAAAATGGTATTTCTGTTGAAATTAATGATAAAACAGTTAAGACAATTTCCGTTGCTTGTGGTGGCGATGTAAGAAAGGCTATGAATAGTGCAGAACTTTCTTTCTTAGCAACAGATACTGTCGATGGGATAAAGAATATTACAGAAGAAACTGTAAAAGATTTAACCCAAAGAAGTGCTATGAGGTACGATAGGGAAGGTGATGAGCATTATGACATTTTGTCAGCTTATCAAAAGAGTATGCGTGGCAGTGATGCAAATGCAGCCTTGCACTATTTGGCAAGACTTTTGATTGTAGGTGACTTGATTTCTGCTTGTAGAAGACTTATGGTGTGTGCTTGTGAAGATGTAGGACTTGCTTACCCAAACCTTATACCTATAGTAAAGAGCTGTGTTGATATTGCAATGTCAGTAGGATTGCCTGAGGCTAGAATTCCTTTAGCCGATGCAGTTATTATGGTGTGTAATGCTCCAAAATCAAATTCCGGAGAAATGGCAATAGACAAGGCTATGTCTGATATAAAGGCAGGTAATGTTGGCAGTATTCCAAGACAACTTCAAAACACTCACTATGATGGTGAAGATAATAAAAACAAAGGACAACACTACCTTTATCCACATGATTATAAAAATCATTATGTAAATCAACAGTACTTACCGGATATTTTGAAAGACAGACAATATTATACTTATGGTGACAATAAAAATGAACAGGCTTTTAGGGCATATTGGGAGAAAGTAAAAAACTCCTAGTTCATAATTTCCTAAAATACTGTTACATGTATTTAAAGGGCTATTAATATTTAGTTCATAACTTGGTACATATAAACAAGTTATTGTATAAAAGATTGTATATAATTAATTTTTTTTATTCTTTTACAGAATAAAAACCCTTGAGCTTTTTTGATATAATTTAACCGTAAGAAAATATTTTACTTTTAGGAGGCAAAACAATGAAAACATTATGCAAAAAGTCCTTTGGTGTTTTCTTAGCAGTACTTATGCTTTTAAGTGCTGTAGGTGTTGGCAGTTATTCTGTATTTGCTGCTAATACTAACACAGAAAAATCAGGGGCAACCTCTGCAAGCGGTGACACAGTGTATTTCCAAAACACTGGTAATTGGTCAAAGGTTAACGCTTACATGTGGGATGATGGTAAAAGCAATGTAAAAAACAAAGATTGGCCCGGTGAAGCTATGACTGATGAGGGTGATGGTGTATGGTCTTATGACATTAAAGGCGAATACGACCACATTATCTTCAATAACGGTAGCACACAGACAGGTAACATTCTTTACCCTGGCAACAGTATGATTTACAAAGATGGTTCATGGGAAGTATATGATACAAGCCCACTAAGAATTACATCTTTTGAATCAGACACAAAGTCACCTGCTTACATTGGCAGTGCTATTGCACTAACAACTACAACAAAGACAGAAACTACTGGCGTACAGTATCAGTACTCAGTAAACAGTCAAGTTATCAGAAGTTATTCTGCTGACAATTCTTGCGTTTGGAATCCGGTTGCTTCCGGTGACTACACTGTAAGAGTTGATGTTAAGGATAATGCCGGTAACCAAAACTTTAGAGAAATGTCTTTCACAATCAAAGACCCTTCTCAGGAACAAAAGCCTGTATTCCTATCTTCTAACCCTCTTACAGGTAACCAGATTAAGACAGGTACAGCTACTAACCTTTCTGTAAACGCAGCCGGTGGTAACACAGGTACAAAGCTTCTTTTCTACAAATATGTAGTTAAAGATCCTTCAGGTGAACAGGTTAACACAGCTTATTACACACTAAACAAGAATTATTCATTTACAGCAATTAAGTCCGGTACTTATACAGTTGATGTATCTGTTCAGGGTAGTGATAACCAGACAATCACTCAGCAGTTAAAGTTTGAATCAACTCAGAACCCAACAGACCCAACAGTTCCTACTGAACCAACTGTAACAACTCCATCTAAGACAGAACCAACTGTAACAACTCCATCTAAGACAGACCCAACAGTAACAACTCCAACTACTGCTACTAAACCATCAACTCCAGATCCAAGTAAGATCCTTGGTGATGTTAATGGTGATGGTAAAGTAGATGTTAAGGATGCTACAGCAATTCAGAAAGTATATACAGGTTATGATGTTAACCCATTTGACAAATCAGTAGCTGACTTTAACAAAGATGGTAAAATGGATGTTAAGGATGTTGTAGCTATCCAAAAAATCCTTGCTAAAGCAAATTAAAAAGAGGTATAGTAGATTATGACCAAAATAAAAAAAATCATTGCACTCTTGATGGTCATTGCAGTTTCAGCATCTATTATGGTTGTAGGCACAGTCGGTGTATCTGCTAAGGATACAAGCGTTAAGAAAACTGCTGCTGCTTCAAGCGAAACTACAGAAGCTGGAATAACAGTACACTATAAGAGTGAAGGTGTAACTCCATATGTATATTATTGGAACTCACTTCCAAATAATATCAAAACAGAATATCCTGGTGAACAGATGACTGCTGACAAGGATAACTGGTATACAGCAACATTTAAAGATGTTACAAAGATTAACCTAATGTTCACAGATAAAGACGGTAAGCAACTTACAAAGGAACTTACTCGTAAGACAGGTGAATGGTGGTTCTATAACAATATTTGGTGGAGCTCAAACCCTGATGAGTTTGACCCTGCTTCATCTGTTGATTTTCGTGAAGAGTCAATTTACTTTGTAGTTACAACAAGATTCTATAATGGTGATAAGTCAAATGACGTTCACTGTTGGGATGACAATGTATATAATAACCCTGACTCAGACCCTGCATGGAGAGGTGACTTTAAGGGCCTTGCTGAAAAGTTAGACTACATTAAAGCTCTTGGTTTTTCAGCAATTTGGATTACTCCTATTGTTGAAAACGGTTCAGGCTATGACTACCATGGCTACCATGCTATGGATTTCTCAAAGGTTGATGCAAGATATGAAAGTGATGACTTCACTTATCAGGATCTAATTCAGGCAGCTCATATGAAGGGCATGAAGATTGTACAGGATGTTGTATGGCAGCATACAGGTAACTTCGGTGAAGGTACACTTTGTAAGCTATTCGATAAGGATACTTCAAAGGATTTAGGCAGTATCGAAGATTCTATGATTCCTACTCAGCAACTTCTAGACCAAGCCGGTGTTAGCACAGCAGAAGAATACTGGAACCTAACTCCTGCAAAACAGCATGATGCCAGAATTAACCTAATGAAGAATAACTCAATTCAGGATAGTAACTCAACAGGTGTTCACCCTGCAGCAAAGGACTATTCTGATGTTAAGTTATCAAAATCTAAAATTTACAATCCTAACAACTACTATCATACATCTTACTTTAGAAACATTAACTGGGATGACTGGTCATGTAAAAACGCTCAGATTGCCGGTGACTGTGTTGACTTAAATACAGAAAATCCAGCAGTTGCCGAATATATCAACCAGGCTTACAGTAAGTATATGGCTATGGGTGTTGATGCGTTCCGTGTTGATACTGTTAGACATATTCCAAGATTAACTCTAAATATGATGTATAACAAGCAGATGATGGCTAATGCTGCTAAGTACGGTAATCCTAACTTCTATATGTTCGGTGAAATCTGTACTCGTTACGGTCAGATTTGGTACCGTGGTCATGCTCAGGAATCAACAATGTTCTATACATGGGATGAATCTGATCCTAAGTGGGCTAAAGAATGGTCAAGTGGCTCAGATCTTGAATCTATCAACAATAATATGAACCTAACATTTGACCACTACAAGGAATATGATGATACAACAAATCAGCCAACATCTGACAATGCATTCCTAAAGGGTATTGACTACCATAAACCTGATACAAGTAAGGCTTCCGGCATGAATGCAATTGACTTTACAATGCACTATAACTTCAATACAGCAGGTAGTGCTTATGGTCTAGCTAAGCAAGAAGATCCATACTTTAATGATCCAACTTGGAATGTTGTTTATGTTGATTCACATGACTACGCTCCTGGTCCTAACGATGCCGATAGATTTAACGGTGGTACTTCTACTTGGGCTGAAAATCTAGACTTGATGTTCACATTCCGTGGTATTCCTTGTATTTACTATGGTTCAGAAATTGAATTCAAGAAGGGCGTTATGATTGATGGTGGTGCTAACAAGACTCCTCTTGAAGGCACAGGTCGTGCTTACTTCGGTGACCACGTTGAAGGCGATGTTAAGACAACAGACTTTGGTGATTATACAGCTTCAGGTACTGCTTCAGAAT
>ERZ1024349.112-NODE-112-length-11777-cov-11.785702_pt1 | contig 11777 bp, 6 predicted proteins | sample MGYA00520789_ERZ1024349 | MGnify/ENA primary metagenome ERZ1024349 (study PRJEB33242, sample SAMEA3444257) | Homo sapiens | biome: Host associated; feature: Gastrointestinal tract; material: Stool | place: Uganda | collected 2011-01-01 ...
AACTGTATAATCGGTTTTATTCTTCAAGATTTTATTTTTACTGTCTTTTACTGTAACAGTAGGAGTTTGAGTTTTACCGTTATATGTGAAAGTAGTTTTTGAAATACTTACTAATGAAATCTTGCTGATTACATTGTCATACTGCACATTGTTACAAATTGAACACTTACTGATTTTTCTACCGTTAATTTTCATTGTAGCAGGTGTTATTGTAGTTACATACGAATGACCTTTTGCCTTTATAGTTTCGGTATAAGTATCTCCACAACCTTTGCATACATAAGTTTTCACACCATTTTCTGTACAAGTAGGTTCTTTCACTACCTCATACTTATAATTGTGGCCTATCTTATCAACAAAATCACTCTTATATGTATCACAACAATTCTTACATACATTTAGTGTATAGCCTTGTGTTGTACAAGACTGTTTTTAGTTACTGCCTTAGCTGAACCGGTTGTTTTTATAACACTGTTAAAAGTATCTGACAATGGCAAAACCATTGAAGTTACTGCCACTAAAAAAGCAACTAATACTGCAGAAAACTTTTTGACTTTCATTTTCATTTCCCTTTCTTAAATAATTTCACATTATCATAATATCACATTAAATAATTATTTTTCTATTGCTTATAATTAGAAATTTTTATAATAATTTTATGATACATAACGGATTTATTTTACAAAGAAAAAACCTCTCAAAAGAGAGGCTTAAACTTTTGTTATATAATTTTAGCAATTCTTATTTTACAACTTCTTCAACTACTTTTGACAAAGCAGAATAATCTTCTTCTGAGATTTTATATACTGAATTTTTATCAGTATTAACTGTAATATGATTTTCATTAGCAACAGTAAAGGTATATTCTACTTTACTGTCAACATATCCGTTAATGGAAAATCCACCATCATAATCATTACTGTCACTACTGCTTTCAGCATTTTTTAAAGCTGAAATGACAGTATCTTTTTGGTTAGAATTTAGAGTATATTCCTTTCCCTTATCAGTTACAATAGATAATTTATCTATCTTGTCAAAATCAACCTTGTCGGTAATTTTACTGCATCCGCACATAATAGACATAGTCATAACTATAATTAATATTAACGTAATTGTTCTTTTCATAAATTCTCCTTAACATTCAATTTTTATGCCTATTATACATTTCAACTGCAATTTTATATAACTGATATACACACATAAAACCAACAACCAATATAAATGATGCAAGGTAAAAATACTTAACCAAAAGATATGTAAATGGGTCAGGTAGTTCATTTGTAACTTTTAGATAATACCATTCTGTATATGAATTATGTAAAAAGTATGCACCTAAAATAACTGCACAGGTCGGTACAACTCTCCATATATTAATTAATGACTTTTGCTTTAAATCACAAGATACATTTGCATAAATCAAAAACAGTGGTGCTATCCATTGTAAATAAAGTGGTGAAAAATAATCAAAGAAAAACAATGGTACAATAAACAATGCAAATGAAATAACATACATAAGTATATTTCTTAAAACTAACCTTTTCATATAATCACCTCATATAATTCTATCGTAATAATAAATAAAAAATTAGTGTTTTTACAAGATTATTATATATTATTTATTAAACTTTAGCAAGAATATTATCAATATTTATAAAACACAAAATGCCAATAGAGCTACTCTACATAGTTTTATTGGCATTTATCATTATTTAATTTTTAAAACATAATAGGTTTTTGTATTGTAATAGTTTTTACTCTTTACAGTTTGGGCATAAATTTTTACTTTGCCTTTGCGTTTAAAAGTAACCTTTCCTTTACTGTTAACAACTGCAATCTTCTTATTACTGCTTGAATAAACAATTTTTCCATCTGTTTTTTTCTTAAGTTTATTTACATATGTTTTCTTACTTTTCTTTATTGTAACAGATGGTTTAGCAAATTTAACAGTTGGCTTTGCTTTATTAATTGAAAAGTACAAAGTTTTTGTTCCAACATAATTATTTATTCCACTAATAGTGATTTTACCTTTACCGGCATTTTTGTTATTTGAATAAGAAATTTTGTAGTCTTTATTAACAACTAATTTTCTGTTTTCATATTTAACTGTAACAGAAGGTTTTATTATCTTTCCATTGTAAGTAACAGTTTTTAGCTTATTTGTTTTGCATTTATTAATACTTTTTCTTACTATAACTGTTGCTTTTTTGATTACTTTATTTTTAGTAAGGTTTTCTTTTGTAACTGTGTTATCAATATAGTTACTTCCAACTGCATTTTCTAAACTATCAGATGTAGTAGTTAATTTATTATTCTTTACAGTTGTAGTAGTGTTACCTTTTGCAGTACCCTTAACTTCAAGCATACCTGTTTCTTTTGTTGCTGAATTAACAATACTATCTGTTGAGCAAGTAGCATCAAAGTTGTACTTATCATTACCGTTACCACTACAAGTGATTTTTTTGTTATTTAATGATAAATTAGCAGATTTTATGTTATTACCTTCTAATGACATAAAGGTTTTATTATTACTAATTGACACATTACACTTTTTATCTAAATCAGATACCTTAAAGTTACTACCCTTAATATCAATAGAAATCATACTTTGATTACCAATTGTATAGGAATATAAGCTATTAATTTCGGTATTTGTATCAATTTTACCATCTTTAATTTGAATATATTTACCACTTTCATTTGTGATTTTCATATCCTTATTTAATGCCATTTTTATAGTAGAATCAGATCTGTTGTGGTCATTTACGGCATATAATTCCGGCTTATCGGCAGCTTTCTTAACTTCGTCTAAATCAAATAGTTGAATGTTGGTATAATTTTCATTATCAAATTTTATTCCATCACAATCATAAATAAAACTTTTATAGTCATCAGCAATTTTTAATGTGCCATACATACCGTTAGGGTATTTTGGAGTAACAGTATTTTCATCGAATATTGTTAATGTATATTCTTTATTATCTTTATTATATTCTATGTCAGTAATTAATACTGCATGACCATACCCTTCTTTAGTTGAAAAAGTAAACATATATGTTTTATGCTTTGATGAAGTATTTTTAACTTTTTCAACTATTGTTTTTAAACAATTTTCTTCACTATCATCTTTAATCCAATCACTAAAATAGTTTAGGCCTCTTAAAACCCATCCCATACTATAAGAGCTGGTTACTGCAAGACTTCTGCTTCTGCTATAGCCAATATTTTGTATCATATAGTAATACTGAATATTATTTAAAAATTTTTTATCTTTATATGGCAAAGGTAATTGATAATAATTTTTGTTTGCAGAAGATGATATATCTTGACTTTTAATATTTTTGTTATATAACAAACCCATTGTACTGGCTATGCCAAAGCAAGAACCACTCCAAGAATTTTTCATATTCTTTTGCAAGTATTTAATTTCTGAATTATTTCTGCCTTTTATCAGTTTATTATAATAAGATTTGTCAAGGCTATAATCTTTGACACCTTTAAAACCTGATTTAGAAATATTTTCATCTGAATGATAATAACTATTATTGTTCTTTCCTAAAGTAAATTTTGTTTTTTGTAATGGTTTATCAGAGGAGGTATCATCCTTTTTTCCATAGTGGATAGTGATATTTTCATCTAAATTTATATCAAGCTTTTCCCATTGAGATTTTGTTCCTTCGTAGTATATATCTTTTAAATTTGAGCAACCATAAATAGCACCTTTAGCAATATATTTAATCGAAATTGGGATATAAATGCAAGTAAGATTTTTACTTCCTTCAAATGCTTCCCATAAAATATGTGTAACTGTATTTGGAACAGTAAAAGATGTATTTGTTTTACCTATTGCATAACTAATCAATTCAGTTTTATCTTTGCTATAAAGGTTTCCATCAATTGATGCATAGCAATTATTATTTTTATCAACTTCAATAGAAATTAAATTATCACACTTATAAAATGGGTTATCATCTATATCTGAAACAGATTTAGGAATAATTATACTAGATAAAGAATTGCATCCTTCAAAAGCATTATTACTAATAAGAGTAACCGATTCTGGAATATCAATATTTTTTAAAGAATCACAATTTTTAAATGCTAAACCTTCAATTTCTTTTAAATTATTAGATAAAGTAATGTTTTTTAATCTTGAACAATCTTCGAAAGCAAGAAAACGAATTATTTTTACTGTATTTGGAACAACAAAAGATGTATTAGTTTTACCCTTTGCATAACTAATCAATTCAGTTTTATCTTTGCTATAAAGGTTTCCATCAATTGATGTATAGCAATTATTACTTTTATCAACTTCGATAGAAATTAAATTATCACACTTATTAAACGGGTTGTTATCTATATAGAAAACAGATTTAGGAATAGTTATACTAGATAAAGAATTACATCCTTCAAAAACACTTTGACCAATAAATGTAACAGAATCTGGAATATTAATATATTTTAAAGAGTTGCAATCTGAAAAAACATGATCGTAAATTTCTTTTAAATTATTAGATAAAGTAATATTTTTTAAATTTTCACAACCACCAAAAGCACTATCATAAATAGAAGTAACAGAATTAGGAATAGTAATACTCTCTAAACTTTGACAACTGCAAAAAGTATCTTTACTAATACTATGTAAATTATTAGGCAAAATAATATTTTTTAAATTTTCACAGCAATCAAAAGCACTATCATCAATAAGAGTAACTGAATTAGGAATATTAATGCTTTTTAGAGAAGTACACCATTCAAAAGCACTTTCACCAATAGTTGTTACACTATCTGGAATTACAATACTAATTAAATTTTCACAATCTCCAAACGCAAAGTTGCCAATAGAAGTAATTCCTTTGTTAATAGTAACACGAGATATGTTATCACTATATTTATACCATGGTGTTTTAATATCATAGTCATTATAATTATCCATTTTCCCTGTCCCAGAAATAGTCAAAGTACCTGTTTTGCTATCAAAACTCCATTTTATATTTGAATTATCAGTAGCACTTACGCTTAACATATCTGTACTAATGACAACACTAAATATCATAATAACAGTCATAAATAAAGAAATAAATCTTTTCATTTTTCTACCTCCAACTAATGATTTAATACTATAATTGTACCAATACATATTTTACCATTTTTTCATTATGTTTTCTAGGTTAACACCTTACAAATTTTGACTTTATACTTCAACTTTTTAACACACTTTCAACATTTGCCTATTATTCAATTCTTCATTTCCCTAAAATAATCACTATGAAAAATATATAGAACTAACTTTTTAATAACAAAAGAAAATCAGATGGCAATATAATCACCATCTGATTTCTTAATTGTATATATTCTGTTTTATATGAGGAATGTAAAAAAGTATTAGTCTGCAATCTTAGTCATATTACCATTTGAGAAAGTATATGTACCTTTTTCAAAATGATAGTTCTGACCGTTTCTGCTATCCCAACTACCGTTACCGTTGTTAAAGCAAACATTTGCATAAGTTGAAGTACCTAGGTTGATTGTATACTTATGAGTATAACCTGTCTTTTCGTTAGTTGAAGTCATTTTGTAACCAGGAGCATCAGTCCAAGAGCCATTACCTACTTGATAATGAATATATGGAGTTGAGTAACCATTGTAGTAGATTGTTACTACATTTTCTGAAGCTTTATCAACTGTAACTTCAATTGATCTGCCGGCAATATACTTACCATTGTGCTTAATTTGTAATAGCATTGTATATTTACCTGCTTCCTTAGGTGTCCAGTTAGCAGTTCTGTCGCTATTTGTTGTAAGTGTTTCTGTCTTGTTATCTTTAGTTACGGTATAAGTATAATCGTGATATGTAACAAGTGATGATAGATTCTTAATATCAGCACTAAATTTAACTATATCATTTACTTTTACTGTACTACTGCTAATATTTAAATTCTCAATACAAGCTTGAGCAACATAAATACTTTTTGTAACTGTTACTGTTGCACCGGTAGCGTCCTTAACTGTTACTTCATAGTTATAGTTACCAACATATTCAGGAATAACTGTAAAAGTATTCTTAGTTGAAAATGGCTGTAAAACAGTTCTTGTATTGTACTGGTTCATTGCAAATTCATACTGATATGGTGCTTTACCACCTGATGCATTAACTGACATATTAACATTATCATAGAAAGGAACTGAACCTGCGTTTGAATTAATGTTAAATTGGTTTATCTTTAGAGGTTGTTTCTCTGCAACTGTAACAGTTTTTTCAGCCATTACATAATTAGTTGAGCCATAGCCTTCTTTTGAATAAACCCTAACCCTATAAGTACCGGATTTGTTAAACTGCCATGAACAACCACTGGCACCTGTATAGTTATAAATTGTAACTTCGTGATTGTTTGAATCTAAATATGTGAATTTACTTACAGCATTGGAAGTAGCATTTTTTAATTTAACTTTCATATCTATAAAATCACCAACAGTGATTTTACCATCAGCCGGAGTAATATCAAATGATTCAATACCGAATTTATCATCTTCTACCGGAGTAATCACACCATTCTTAAATGTGTATGTACCCTTGTTAAAACGATAGTTTCTACCATTGTTGCTGTCCCAATTACCGTTGCCGTCATTGAAACATACATTTGCGTAATTCTTATCACCAAGGTTGATTACATACTTATGTGAATAACCGTCTTTTTCGTCAGTTGCAATCATTTTGTAACCCGGTGCGTTAGTCCAAGAACCATTTTCTACCTGATAGTGAATATATGCTGTTGAGTAACCCTTATAGTAGATTGTCACTTTATTTTCTGTTGTATTTTTTTCTTTAACTACAAAGTTAACTGTCTTTGTTGCAGACTGACCGGAAATATCATTTACATAGCAAGTGATTGTATAATTACCTGCTTCTGTAGGAATCCAATCTGCTGACTTTTGGTATGGATCATCAAGTGTTTCAACAACCTTGCCATTTTTCATGATTCTATATTCACAAATATTTAATCTACCATACTTCTCATGTCCGTTGATAATATCTGCCTTAATATTTAACTTTGTACCAACTACTTGAGGAGAAGATGGTGTTACCTTAATATCAGTTATCTTTAGACCGTTGATTACCTTAATTGGCTTGTAAGTATGAGAAATGGTTTTACCTGTTGCATCTGTGACCTTTACAAAAGGAATTAGCGTAGCTTCTTCTTTTGGATAAAAAACAAAAAAGTTCTTATCTGTTGTATATGATGTCACTTTGCCATCCTTAGTATAACCAAATTCATACTTATATGGTGCTGTACCACCTGTTACATCTGCACTTACATAAAATGAATAACCAGCATCTACTGTGGTTTCAGTATTAGGATAAGTTTGTGTAAACATTAAATTATCTTTAGGTAATACTGTAACAGTCTTTTCAGCCATTACATAACTAGTTGAGCCATAGCTTTCTTTTGAATAAACTCTAACCCTATAAGTACCGGATTTGTTAAACTGCCATGAACAACCACTGACACCTGCATAGTCATAAATTGTATATTCTTTATTGTTTGAATCTAAATATGTGAATTTACTTACAGCACCGGAAGTAGCATTCTTAAGTGTTACTTTCATTGAAACATAATCACCTGCTTCAATTTTACCATCTGCCGGAGTAATATCGAATGACTTAATGCCAAATTTATTATCAACTTCAATTGGTGTAATTACACCATTTTTAAATGTATATGTGCCCTTTTTAAACTTATAGTTTTGACCGTTTTTACTATCCCAATTATTATTACCATCATTGAAACAAACATTAGCATAGTCTGATGTACCTAGGTCAATTGTATATGTATGTGTGTAACCATCAACTGTTGTATCAGGTGTCATTGCTTTACCCGGTACTGTAGTCCAGTTACCATCACCTACCTGATAATGGATATATGGTGATGAGTAACCTTTGTAGTAAATTGTTACTGCATTCTTATCAGGAGTAGTACTACAATTTACAGTAATATCTTTTGAATTACCATTTAGGTTTACTGTACCGTTTAAATTTGACTTATATGTTTTATTGTTATTGTTATCTACAATCTTAACATCTGATACAGATAGTGTACTGCCATTATTAGCTGTGTCCTGAAAACTAAATGTCCAAGTATAATCCTTAACATTATTAGAATTCAAGTTTTTAACTATACTGTTTAAATCACATGTAAATGTACCCTTAGCTTCTGTTTTTGTACCATCAAAGGAGTAATCATTTTTTACATAATAATTACTATATGTTTTGAATGGTTCAGCATAAGATGAAAAAGTAACACCAGAGTTTTTGTTTTTAGCAGTAATTTTAATTTTAATATCATTACGGCTCTTTGAACTTAGTGTATATTCAAAATTAATATTTGAACAATCAGTTTCAGGTTTAACTACAATTCTAACAAAATCTGACATAGCACAAAAATCAGCTCTTTTGCTAGAAAGAGTCGCATTGTTAACAGATGATACCTGATTTAATGCATCATATGAAATCCATAAAAATCCTTTATTATGGAAGGAAGCATTACCCCAAGAGTTTGCAACCTTGAACGCCCCCATTTCACCTTTCTGTACCTTACCATCTTCATTAATATCATACCAAATGTCATCATTATAACCAACTATAGTCATACGATGACCACCATTAGTTGATTTTAGATAAGGAACAATATACTGTCCTTCAAATTGTGCATTTTCCGGTGTTCTGTTATCTTTTTTTATTTTCTGATAACTAAATCCATATGCTTTTGTTGAATATGTAACTAATTCATTATTATTCAATACTGCTTTAATTTTGTTAACATTAACACAATTCGGACTAGTAATCGGTGTATCTTCGACATATTGATTGATATCAATATAATAATAATCACTTAGTTTATATTTTTGTGCTTCATCAAAAGCCTCTTTTGTAACTGTCCATTTTGCAGGATCTGTAATATTTGGTGAATTTTTAATAGTAGGCGCTCCAATATTTTTTAATATCTTATATGGATCTCCAACGTATAAACCTGCATCTTCGCTTTTATTAGCAAAGTTATATACCCACACCGGTGAAATACTATTTTGATATGTTGCAGTTCTGTTAAGTGCCTTATTCTGAGCATAAGTAAACTGATAATAAGTAGATGCCCACGCAGCACAAGAGCCTACTGAACCTTGGTTACCAATTGGTGGGAAATACTTACTTTGGCTATTATCCACCTTTGAAGGTAATGTAGTGTCACCATCAAGTGCCTGAGCCTTAGCTTTAGCCTTTGTTGTACCATCTTCTTTAGCAACAATTGAATAATACTGATTTTCGCTACTAATTGTAGGAGCATTATCATCATCACTTTTACCTAGGTCACCTGTACCGAACTTTTGACCATCAACATCAACTACTGTTGAATTTTTGTTGACATCTGTAGCTTGTGTATTATTTGTTTTATTTTCAGTTGCAAATGCAGTTAGAACTGAAAAACTTGACATTGTCATCAATACACATAACAATACAGATAACGCTCTCATTGTTTGTTTTCTCAATTTTCTTCCTCCTATTTGTAGCTTTTGCTACATTTTAGAATTTGTTTTTATACAAATTTCACAATCAATTATAGTACGTTTTTGAACTTTTTACAACTAAAATTGAATAAAAATAAACTTTTCTATAATAAACACTATATTTATTTCAATTTACTTATAGATTTATGTATATTTTTATTTTGCAATCTTTTATTTATCAAAAAGTTGTACAAAACATTTCCATATTGTTTGTTTTAAATATCAATATATCATAATTAAAATATAGATATGTCGAATAGTATATATGTCCAACTAATTTATTTAGTAATAAATTTGCTAAAAATATACAATCACTATAAATACCGTACAGAAAAAAACATAAATATAAACTTTATTTAATGTAAAAGTACTTTAATTATACAAGGTACAATGATATAATTAATTTAAAGATTTATCTTTGAAAGGTGGTGCTATTATGGCAGAAACATATGAACAAAAGATTGAAAGAAAATTGAAAGTTAAGCAACAAGTTATTGCAGTTGCATCCGGCAGAGAAAAAGCTGACCTTGTACTGAAAAATGCAACATATCTAAATGTATTTTCTAATGAATTTTTAGTAGGTGACATTGCAGTTTCTAACGGTCTAATTGCCGGTATTGGAAAATATAACGGTAAAGTTGAAGTTGATGTTAGGGGCAAAATTGTATTACCCGGATTTATTGATGCACATATTCACCTAGAAAGCTCAATGGTATCTCCTACTGAATTTGCAAAGGCTGTTATCTCTCACGGTACAACTACTGTTATTACTGACCCACATGAAATTGCAAATGTTATGGGAATTGATGGCATTGAATATATGATTGAGGCTACAAGTAATTTGCCTTTAGATGTTCACTTTATGTTGCCGTCTTGTGTACCGGCTACTGAAATTGATGAAAGTGGTGCAGTTCTTGAATACAAGGACATTGATAAATATTTTGAACACAAAAAAGTTCTTGGTCTTGCTGAAATGATGAACTATGTTGGTGTTATCAATGGTGACAGTAAAGTAGTTTCAAAGATTATTGCATCTCAAGCACACCACAAAAAAATTGATGGTCATGCACCTGAGCTTTCCGGTAATGACCTTAATGCATATATTTCAGCAGGTGTATATTCTGACCATGAATGTTCAACCTTTGAAAATGCTCTTGAGAAATTACAAAAAGGTCAATTCATTATGATTAGAGAAGGTACGGCTGCTCACAACCTAAAAGCACTAATGCCTTTACTTAATGACAAATACTATGCAAGGTGTATGTTTGCTACTGATGACAAGCACCCAAATGATTTATTATATGGTGGCCACATTGATTACATAGTTAAAGAGGCAATCAGAAATGGTGCTAATCCTATTATTGCACTAAAGGTTGCAACCCATCATGCAGCAAGATACTTTTTACTTAACAATAAAGGTGCTATTGCCTCAGGTTACTTAGCTGATATAGTAGTGGTAGACAACATTAGGGACTTTGACATTCAGCAAGTTTATAAAAGAGGTAAACTAGTATTTGACGGTAAAGAGGTTATTGACTTCCCTACTCCTACTATTGAAAGTAGATTAGTAGAGAAATGCCACAATACTTTCCACCTTGACAAAGTTACACCTGAAAGTTTTGATGTTAAAGGTGATTTAGGATTGATAGGTTTAGTTAGTGGTGAACTGCTAACAAAAAATCTCGGTACTGCTAACCATATTGATGTTGAAAATGATATACTAAAAATTGCTTGTGTTGAAAGACACAAAAACACAAACCGCATTGGCGTAGGATATGTTAAGGGTTATTCCCTAAAGTCAGGTGCAGTTGCTACTTCTATTGCTCACGACTCACACAATATTATTACAGTAGGTTGTAGTGACTCTGATATTGCAATTGCAGTTAACGCAATTAAGGATAATAACGGTGGTATTGTTGTGGTTGAAAATGGTGAAATCAAAGCATTACTGGAATTACCTATTGCCGGTTTAATGTCGGAAGAACCATTAAAAGTAGTTAATGATAAACTTGAAAAAGCAAAAGCCTCTGCTTATAGCTTAGGTGTCAGCAAAAATATTGACCCGTTTATGACACTTTCATTTATCAGCTTACCTGTTATCCCATCACTTAGAATCACTACTAAAGGTGTTTTTGATGTTGATAAATGGAAAATTGTTGAATAAAAAGATCGGAAGAGCACACGTCTGAACTCAGTCACAGTTCCGTATCTCGTATGCC
>ERZ1024349.114-NODE-114-length-11734-cov-14.449696_pt1 | contig 11734 bp, 10 predicted proteins | sample MGYA00520789_ERZ1024349 | MGnify/ENA primary metagenome ERZ1024349 (study PRJEB33242, sample SAMEA3444257) | Homo sapiens | biome: Host associated; feature: Gastrointestinal tract; material: Stool | place: Uganda | collected 2011-01-01 ...
AAGTACAAGCATCTATTCAAGGAGAGCAAGTAAGAGTTACAGGCAAAGATAAAGACGACTTGCAAGCAGTGATTCAAAACTTACGTAAAAATGAAGATAAATATGATGTTCCGCTTCAATTTACAAATTATAGATAATAACAAAAAGTCCGAGGGAAAATAAAACCCTCGGATTTTTCTATTTTGCATTTGAAAAAGCATAAGCGGCAGCGGCAGAATATGGAGAAACGGCTCCATCATAAATGATTATAGGAAAAATATCGCCCATATCTTTTGCCTCAACAATACAATTCCCAGCCTCCATTGTTGAAAGTTTATTAGTTCCTCTTGTACATTTAACCTCTTTGTTAGGTTTTGAAACACCATTTACATCAATAAGAGCATAACAACCCGTTCCGTAGCCTTTATAATCTCCATCGGCATTAACTCCTGGATTTCCACCTATGGCTCTCGTACAGGAAGAAGCTATCTTGCTATGATTTCCGCCTAAAAGACTGGAGAACAAAATCAAAGAGCCATCAGACAATTGATAAATAGGGATTTTATTTTTTGCATTTACCAAAGAATCTACAGAATCAAAAGTAGCAGACTCTTTAATTTCATAGTTAGGAAAGTTATCCATCCCGTAATAATAAGTTGCACCTGTTAAAGTACCATTTAATAAAGAACAAAGCGATTGTTTATCTTCTGGATTATCCGTTCCAGATTTTGCATTACATTTATCAGTAAGCCCAGAATAATCAAACCCGTACTGAGCTTGCGACATTTTTGCAGCATTACTAAGTGTGGATACAGTCTTTTTAAATTTCACAGAATATTGATGAGCTTTAACATTCGCCATCAAAGTTGGAATAGTCATCGCTGCAACCACCCCAATTATGCCAAGAGTAATTAACACTTCTGCAAGAGTAAACGCACATTTTTCCCTTATGGCACCCTGAACTCTACCAACAGCCTCCTCTCCTTGGGGAGAGGATTGAGGTGAGGGGTTAATCCATATGCTATCGGTAAAAGATCCTTCGCTTCGCTCAGGATGACGACATTTGTTAGAATTATCCAACGCATTCGTCATTCTGAGTGATAAGCCACTGAATTGTAACAAATCAGCAGAACGTGAACGAAGAATCTCTAACTTTTCACGCTCAGTTAAACCCCTCACCCTAACCCTCTCCCAAGGGCGAGGGAACAAATTACTATTCCTTTCCTTCAAATCTCCACAATGGAATAAGCGGGTACCATCCGCTAGAATATTGGTTGTTACAGTCTTTAAGAGGTTACCCCCCCCCCGTGTTTCAAGCTATTGCTACATCTTAACATAATTCATCCTCCTATTATTTATCTTTATCTCTATCTATTCTTAATACTTCATAGATATTCATTTTCTTTGCTTTACCACGAATTTGAACTTCTGAAATCTTGATTACGTCAGCAATATCTGCAATATGAGCATAAGTCGAACTACTTACCAATAAATTTGTTTTATAAACTTTGTTATAACTTTCAATACGAGAAGCTAAGTTTACGGTATCACCAATTACGGTATATTCCATACGAGTTTCAGTACCAATATTCCCAATAAAAACTTCGCCTGTATTTATACCAACACCAATTTCAATTTTAGGTTTACCCTCAAACAACCACTTTTCACGTAAATATTCAACTTTTTTAAGCATCTCATAAGCACATTTAACCGCATTTCTGGCATGATTTATATCTTGAATAGGTTCTCCAAAAATAGCCATAACCGCATCACCTATAAATTTATTAATTACACCATTATATTTGGTAATAATAGGTTCCATCTCCGCAAAATACTCGTTCAAAATCATTGAAACTTCTTCCGCTGACATTTTCTCACTCAAGCTTGTAAAACCTCGAATATCAGAAAATAGAACCGTTACAATTGCACGTTTACCACCTAATTTCAAGTCATCAATGTTACTAACAACGTTATTCATAATATCTTGAGAAAGATATTTACCCATTGCTTGTTTAATCTTTTCTTTATTTCTATTTTCAGACAAAAACTTGAATGAATAACCAAACACTACGGTTACAAATTGAGCCGCAATTGGTATGACAAAAGGAATAATATGCCCGAAAACAGCAAACACAATCACCAAAAAGAAATAAACAAAATCTAATCCAACTAAAGACAACAAACCCTTAATAAACTTCGACTTGAATACAAGGAGAAATGTAAACAAACATATAAAAAATACGATAACAGCACAAGTTTCCCAATTTGAATAAGTAAGGAAATAATTATTTGCAATATTATCATAAGATGATGCTTGAATATCTAACCCTGGATGTCTTGTAGCCATTGGGGTTTTTAATACATCATTAGATGGTCCAGAAACATTTTTCCCTATTAATATGATACTATCCTTAAAAAAGTCTGGATTTATATATTGTCCGCCATCAACGTAAAGCTCAGGATTTGTCTTAGGGGTAATCCCAGATTTTAATGCAACATAAGTTCTTAAAACTTTCCCTGCAGAAATTTTATTATGAGAATAATCTGAATTTTCAATACTATCATAGAATCTAACAGGAGTTTTGGAAATTCCATTCTTATCAACGGTATAAGGAATTTTAAGCCCAGTTTTAGGAATAACAATATATTTATCTTCTAATATGACATTATTAGTATTATTTGCCATAAGATATAGTTTCAAAGATAAAGAAGGATAAAAATCATCTCCAATTTTCAAAATATTAACTGTTGAGAAAACAGTTCCAGAAGCTTTGTCAGGTTGAATATATACGGACGCTAGATTTTTAGTCGAATCTGCCAGAGCAGACAAATACTGTACCCCGTCATACGATTTTGGAAATTTTGATGTCTTAAGCTCGACATCTAGTGCATATTTATCTTTAAAAACTTTTTCTTTAACATATTTTGCATCATTATCATATTTGTCAGGAAGAAAGCCCGTTACAAAGTTATTCATTTTAGAAACTTGATTTAGATACTGAATATCAACTTTTTTATTCTTATCAAAAGTTTGCATAATCATATCCAAACCAATAACTTTAGGTTTTGCATAAGAATAAAAGAAATCTAACAATTGAATTTCATACAGTCTATTCCAAGGGCTATAATCGCTATTTGTATCGTCATCAATAACAACTTCTACAATATTATGGCTACCATTCCCAATTGATACAAAATTATTGATTAAATAACTGTTTACAGAAGAGCTTAAATAATTAGATGCCAAAAGTGAAATACCCACAACTAGAAACAAATATATTAGCAGTGAATATAAATAAAATAGTTTGTTCTTAATCTTTTTCATTCATGAAGCTCCCAAAGTCAGTTTTTTATTTTATGATATAATAAATTCTGAAAAAAGGATAGATTATGAATATTAATTTAGTAGAAAAATTGGCTCAAAACAAAGTATTTCCTATCATTAGGAGTTCTGACCCACAAGATGTTATTTGTAAAGCACAAGCTTTACTTGACGGAGGATTAGATATTATGGAAATAAATATTGAATCTCCAAAAATTTTTGAAGCGATTGAAACATTATCAAAAGATGCTATTGTTTGTGCTGGAGGTATAATAACTTCACTACAAGCTAAAACAGCAATTGAATGTGGTGCAAAAATTATTTCATCTCCAATTTTTCAAACAAATTTAATTAAAATTTCTAAAGATACACAAATTCCTTTTATTGCAGGAACATCAACAGCAAATGAAGCTTACAAGGCTTGGAAATCACGTATTCCACTTGCAAAAATCTATCCAATAACTGCGATGGGCGGAGTTGAATATATTGAAAATTTATTACGTCCAATGCCATTTCTAAAGCTTATTCCTCAAGGCGACGTAAAACTAGAAGAAGTTAAACAGTATATTGATGCAGGTGTAGTCGCAGTAGGCGTTGGAAGGCACTTGACTGTTGCTAATTCATACAAAGAAATTACAGAAAGAACAAAAAACTTATTGGAGCAATTGAAATAAATGGAAGAAAATAAACTGGACCTAATTACAATCGGAGAAAGTTTGATAGAATTTTCTACAAACCAAAAATTTATAGATGCTGAATGCCTTCACAAATATTATGGAGGGGATTCTTTAGTAGTTGCAGTTGCCGCAAAGCGTCTAAATTCAGAGGTCGGATTTATAACTTGTCTTGGAGATGATGTTTTCAAAGACTATTTACTTCAAAGTTGGGAAAATGAAGGATTAGATATTAGCCATATTAGAACTGTTAGTGACAAAAATGGGATTTATATGGTTTCAAGAACTTCCGCTCACGACAAGGAATTCATGTATTACAGAAAAAAAATTGCACCTGCAAAATTATCCATAGATGATATTGACGAAGAATTTATTAAAAATGCTAAAATAATATACGCATCTGGGATTACGCAATCTCTTTCTATGAATTCAAGGGAAGCAGTGAAAAAAGCGTTTGAAGTTGCAAAAGAAAATGGCGTAATAACTGCATATGACCCAAATTATTCATCGCTAATTTCAACTCCAGAAGATGCAAAAGAGTATTTTGATGAAATTGCACCATACACAGACATTCTGTTTATGAGTTCAAAATATGATGCAAAAAGCATTTTTGAAATTGAATCTATTGAAAATATTACAAAATATTTAATAGACTTAGGAATACAAACAGTTGTAATCAAATCAAGCCCAGATAAAGGGTATTTCATCAATTGTTTAGGTAAAAATTATTTTGTACCTTTCTACACAGAAAATATCGTAGATACAACCTCTTCAGGAGATGCCTTTAATGGTGCTTTTTTACACGCTATTTCACATGGTTATACTCCAGTTGAAGCTGGTAAAATAGCTTCAATTGATGCAGGGCTGCAAGCTCAAGGTATCGGGGCAATAAAATCAACTCCGTACTATGATGAAGTTTATAAAATATACAAAACTGAGGATTTCTAATGAAAAAAAGATTTGTACTATCGGGATATTTCGGGTTTAAAAACTTTGGAGATGAAGCAATTCTATCAGTTTTGGTAAAAAAATTACAAGCGGATGGACACAGAATAACAATTATTTCTTCAGATCCACAATATACAAAAAAACAATTTAAACACATAAGAAGTGTTTACACGTTTAAATTTCAAGATATTATTGGGGCAATTGCGAAATCTAATGTTCTTGTTTCTGGAGGTGGAAGCCTTTTACAAGATGCAACGAGTTTAAAAAGTTTGATTTATTATCTTTTGATAATTTTTATTGGATTGTTTTTAAAGAAAAAAGTAATTATCTTTGCTCAAGGAATTGGACCAATCAGAAGTAAGTTTGGTCAATTTTTAACAAAAAATATTCTAAAACATTGTGATTACGTAAGCGTTAGAGATGAAAAAAGTTTACAGCTCCTAAATTCTTGGGGAATTAAAGCGGATTTACTTTGTGACCCGATATTCTCAACAACAACTGAACATGCTGAAAAGACGAATACTCTTGCTATACAGCTCAGAGATTTCAAAACGATGAATGATGACTTTATTGATAGATTAGCACAAAAGGTTGTTAATGATTTTTCAGATAAAGAAATCGAAATATTTTCATTTCAAGATACCCTTGATAAAGAAGTTTGTTCAAAGTTTGAAAAAGCAATTAAACTATTAAAACCAGAAATCAAAACAACTTTATATACTGGCTTGACTAATGAAGAAATTGTTTCAAAACTTGCAAAAGCACAATTTTTGATAGCAATGAGATTTCATGCAATTATCATTGGTTTAATTTCCAGAGTTAAAGTTCTTTCTATCAATTATGATATTAAAGTCGAAAAAATATCTAAAGAATTTAATATTCCAATGATTGACCTAAACAAAGAGTTTGCAAACCAGTTTGAAGAGCTTAAAGACGAAAATCTTGATGCCATTGATAATATTGTTAAAACAAAAACATTCAATTGGTCTGGATTTGAGAACGCAGTAAAATAAATTGACAAGGATTGAATATAAAACTAAAATAAGAGAATGAATTGGAAAGAATTTTTAACAGGATACAAAGGTAAAAATATACCCAAAGAACTTAATGAGTTTAATTGGGGAGCTTTTTTATTGACATTTATCTGGGGTATTAAACACAAAGCGTGGATTACTCTCTTAGCAATTCCTTTAATTTATTTTCAATTACCTTTGGGTTTAAACTGGTTACTTTTAACGGGTTTGCAATTTTATTGTGGCTTTAGAGGCAATATGTGGGCTTATCAAGTTGATTGGTGGATGACACCCAAAGACTTTAGACTTAACCAAATGAGATGGGGGATTGCTGCAATTGCTTTGAATATTACGATACCTCTAGTTCTTCTAATAATTGCAGGCAGATTTATTCAAAAATCACCTAACAACCCCGTAGAGTTTATTGGTAATGCTCAATGCACTGTCGCATACTCAAAATTAGAAAGTAAATTTGATAAGATTAGCATAAATTCATCTATGAGTGAGTATGATGTCGCTGAAAGCTTTGCAAAACAATTTAAAAATGCAACAGTAGAAGGTTCAAGAGTAAATTTTGCAGTAAAAGTCGAAGGTGGGAAAAAAGTTGATGCGTACTTTATAAACTTTTCAATGCAACCAGAAACATTATGCAATATTTTACAAAGAAATTGCTCTATAACATCAACATTCGTACTTCCTGCTGAAATGAATATTCCAAATCATTGCGAATTTTTCTTTGATATGAATAGAAACATAGAACCAGATGAAGAAACAGCTAAAAACTTGAAAAAAGGAATTAATATCTTTAAATATTTGTAAATTAGTAATCTTTATTAAGAACGGAATTGTGAGCATTCCACTCTAAAGTATCATCAAGTTTTGAAAGATTAATCTTTTCACCATATCTGCGTTCTAAAGCTAGTTCAATCAAATAGTCTGCAAAATGAGGATTTTTAGGAAGAAGTGAACCATGTAAATATGTTCCAAAAACATTTTTATATCTTCCACCCTCAAAACCATCTTTAGAATTATTACCATTGCCTACAACAGTTATTCCAAGAGGCTTTGTATCTCCTTCAAGATAAGTTAACCCGCTATGATTTTCGAACCCAACAAGAGTATTTGGAGTTAGGAAATCGGTTTTAATTGTAACATTACCAATAAATCTTTTCTGACCCGCCACGGTATAAGCATCCATCAAAGATAGTCCCTTTAATTTATCTTTATCATGTGGTTGATAATAATAACCAAACAACTGATAGCCGCCACAAATTCCAAGAAAAACAGAACCGCTATCACGTTGAGCTAAAAGTTCAGATTTATGAGAATACAACTCCTCTGCAACTTCTTCTTGTTGCTTGTCTTGTCCACCACCAATAAAATACAAATCGTGATCTTTTATAGAATCACCAATATTAATATTTTCAAATTCTACGGTAATTCCACGCCATTCACAACGATTTTTTAAAGTTATAATATTCCCCAAATCCCCATAAAGATTCAATAATTTAGGGTATAAATGAGCAATTGATATTTTTAAATTATTCTCTTCCATACAAATAATATAGCATAAAAACAGTAATTTTATGTTATACTAAAGAAGGTCTTATGGCCTCGTAGCTCAGTAGGATAGAGCAGTGGTTTCCTAAACCAAAGATCACGCGTTCGACTCGCGTCGGGGCCATTTTCTTAAAAAAAAATTTAACATTTGTTAATATATTTGATAAATAAAGCAATTATACAACTCATATAAACTTTATATATATACAAGGGGATATTTAAAAGGGAAATTATGAGTTACTGGAACATATTTACAAATTTACTTTCAAGAACTGCACCTACATCATTTGCATATGCAAATCCATTTGCTACTCCAGTGTGCAAGACTGCATCATTATTCACTCTTGCACCAAAATATTCATATTCTGCTACGAGATTTACATATCCAACATACTCATATGCTACACCAAAATTTAATTTTAACTTCTCAAATATATTTTCAGGTTGGAAAAATGGTATTAGTTCCGCATACAATAATGTAAAAAGATGGGCTTCAAACTTAGGCGGAGGTATCGTTTCTACGGCTAAAAAATATCTTGGTTATAACGAAAGAAATGGTTCTTATAAACTATTTACTGGCGGTAAAAACCACGCATGGTGTGCTGATTTCTCAACATACGTAGTTAAAGAAGCATTTAGAAATGCAGGAAAATCACTTCCTAGGGGTTTTGGATCTTCTTCAGTTAGCGGATTGATGAATTGGGCAAAATCAAAAGGATGTTTCTTACAAACAGCAGGAATTGCAAATAAATCAGGCGTTATCAAAGGAAAAGTTAAAGCTGGCGATTTAATTATCTTTAAAAATGGTGGAAGATCACACGTTGGAGTTGTTGAAAGCATCGGAGCTGACGGAAGAATCAATACAATCGAAGGTAATACATCTAACAAAGTTGCTCGCAGATCATATTCAGCAAACGATAGAACAATCACAGGATTTGCTCAAATAGCATAGACAATTAAAAAACGTGTCCGAGGGGAGTCAAACCCCTGACCTTGAGCTTCGGAAACTCACGCTCTGTTCTACTGAGCTACGGACACTTACTTAAACAAAATACAAAAAGGCGGTTTGTTTAAACCGCCTTAAAATAAATCTACAATTAGTTTTTAAAATAATTAGCTGCATTTATAGGTTCTTTTGCTGCTTCTTCAGCTTTAAAGAACGGATAAGGTTGAATATTTAGAGCTGAAGCGATTACAGAACTTGGGAAAATTTCAACAGCATTATTCAAATCATTAACAGCACTGTTATAAAATCTTCTTGCAGCAGCAATGTGTTCCTCAACTTCTGAATAAGTTTGCATTGCTTGTATCATTGTTTGATCAGATTTCAATTGTGGATAATTTTCAACATTAACCATCAATTGACCCATTTTATTGGCAATTTGAGTATCTAAATCTAGTTTTTTAGAGATTGTATCTCTATCAGCACGTAAATTTGAAGCTTGGGTTCTCAAATTTGTAATCTCAGTAATCAAACCTCTTTCATGTTCCATAAATTTATTCGCAATAACCAAAATATTTGGGATTAAATCATAACGTTTCTTTAATTGAACATCAATTCCACCCATTGATTCTTTAACTTTGTTTTTCTTCTGAATAAGAGAAACATACATTGAGTACAATGGAATCAACAAAACCAATAGAACAACTAAAACAGCAACAATTAACATAATACAATCCATCAATATTCCTCGCTTTCAATTTTATATATTGATTATATCATATTTTTTAAGTTCTTACAATCCTAAACAACTATCAATAGCAAAAAAACTTATTAAATTAAAAATCGACTCCAGCTGAGCAAACAAATTCTCAAATTTGGACTTATCAGTCAATAACACTTCTGGATTTTTAAACAAGCTGAATAAATCAACACCAGTATTTGGTGCTATATAAATATAATCCTTATAGAAAACACAATACATTTCATTTGCCAAATATGCTTCTTTAAAATCTTTCAATTTTTCCATAAAACTAGGAGTCAACAAATAACGAGCTTCAATTTGGTTGGTAGAGTAAACAGTGAATTTATGATTAAAAGCAACATCTTCCAAAGTTACTTGTTCCAACCCCGCCTTTTTTAAATCTCCATAATAATCAAAATAACCAACACCTTCGTTCAAATCAAGAGATGTTGTGCGTTTATTTGGAACAATAACAGTATGACCAGAAAATCTTTTATTCATTTTGATTTTTATAATTACTCCTTGAAAATAAAAAGGAACAGAATGTTTAGAGTAAAAAGCATAACTACATACCCCAGTCGCAAAAGAAATCCCTTTGAATTTTCCAAGGAAATTATCATCAAACGATTTTTCACAACTTTTTGATTTTGGAAAAATTAAGATTTGTTCAATCTCTTTTTCTGGAACTACAGGAGTTTCTTGCCAATAAAAATCTGGAATTGAAGTTAAAAGTTCTTGCAAAATTGGAGTTTTCAACTTTAATTCAAATTTCTTTAAAAGGTAGTCTTCTAATGAAAGAGCAACTACTCCTGGGATTATAATTGCAGGACATATTAAGAAAAAAGCATTCATCCAATCTCCAACACTGAAACACAAATAAGCTAAATATCCAATACCAATAGAAATAGGCATGGAGATAATAATACCCCAAATGCGATATTTGAAACCTCTTTCATCATTGACCTTTTCAAGCATTGGAATAATCTTATTTTCTACAATAGAATCATATTTATCTTTAAATTGACTTATTTCAGAACTTCCATACATGAATGTATCCTTTAATTAAATTACAGGTGATAATTATTTATTATCACCCGCAAGAACAACTGTAAAATCAGTATCTGCACACATGAAGTTACCAGGCTCGTAAACAAATTGTCTTGATTTAACCGCAGGAACTTCTTTTTTCAAATCAGCGTAATAGTCAACCGTAACATATTTTGAATGTGCTATAAATTGAGAGTGAATAGAGCTAGTAGTTCCAGTACACATAACTCTTATACCATTAGCTTCTAAAGATTCTTTCAACTTGTTAGCTGCATCAATTTGGTCGGTCGAACGCATAATACTAGCAGTGTAAGATTCTTTTCTGCCTACGCTGTTTTCTCTATAAATCAATCTATCAACAACTTCTTGAGTTTTTTCTGGGTCTAAAATCCAATAACTTGTATATCCGTGTTTATTCGGAGCACCTGGAAGCATTGCAATTTCAATATTATCCATATCAAAATGCTTAGCTAACCCAGCATACTGAGTCATTTCATATGGGGACATATCAGTCTTAACATATTTACTTGTAACAGCAATCAAATGAGGGATTTTTGTAATTGTTTCTGGTTTTTGTAAATCAGCTAACAAACCTCTCAAGAACCATTGTTGTCTTTTAGTTCTACCAATATCACCCATAGCATCATGTCTAAATCTTAAATATTCAACAACATCTTTATCTGTCAAATGATGTGGACCTTTAGTTAAGTTAATATGTAAATGTCCTGCGTTATCGTTATAGTGCATATTCTTTTCTACATAAATATCCACCCCACCTAGAGCTTTAACAATTTCTCTAACGCCTTCATCGTGGAACATGATGTATTTGTCAACATGAACACCTAAAGTATCTTCAACTGTTTTCAAAGTCATATCAATACCACCAATAGCATGAGCCGCATTGATTTTTTGAATTCCCATACCTTTTGGGAGATAAACTTTACTATCACGAGGGATAGAAATAGCGTTAACAGTTTTAGTTCTAGGGTCAATATTCAACAAAATCATTGTATCAGTACGAGTTCCAACCCATAAATCAGAATCTGCACCATTTGAATCTACACCTAGTAACAAAATATTTTGTCTTCTCGGTCCAAAAGGGAAAACAAACTCGGGTTTATCTTTTGAACTGTTACTCAAAGATAATTTAGATAATAGGGTTGAAATAAAAGAATGTTCTCCAAATTTGCCATTTAAAAAGTCTTTGTTATCTGCAAACAAAAAAATCGCTAAAATTGCAGTAAAAAATAGAATAATCATTACTGTCAAAATCTTACGGAATGAAGATTGAGAACCTCTTCTACTTAAATTATTTTCTTGAAACGGATTATCTGCTGAACCGTTTGAATATCTTCTTTGTCTTCTTTGTTTTACCTTCCCATTATTAGTGGGTCTTCTTCTTTCTTTCATATATGTCATTTCTCTATATTTCTTATTACCTTGTGCTTCTTGTATTAATAGATCGGAAGAGCGTCGTGTAGGGAAAGAGTGTAGATCTCGGTGGTC
>ERZ1024349.116-NODE-116-length-11694-cov-7.899218_pt1 | contig 11694 bp, 15 predicted proteins | sample MGYA00520789_ERZ1024349 | MGnify/ENA primary metagenome ERZ1024349 (study PRJEB33242, sample SAMEA3444257) | Homo sapiens | biome: Host associated; feature: Gastrointestinal tract; material: Stool | place: Uganda | collected 2011-01-01 ...
CGAGATACGGAACTGTGACTGGAGTTCAGACGTGTGCTCTTCCGATCTCAACTAACTGAGCATACTGCTGAAGATACTTATACTGCCGACAAGACATGGGTTGAGATAAAAGCGGCATATGAAGCGAAACAGAATATTGTGGTTAGAGTGGATTCTTCTGAACTTCAGTTAATGAACGCTCAGTTTGCTAATGGTGATTCTGCTGGGTTTACATTTGGGTATACACAAGTTATGTATGATGGCGAAGCAGTAACCACACGAGCTATTCATTATTTCCATACAGATGGTGGTGATGAATGGAAAGGCGCTGATGAAACCACTGAATATCTAAAGATAACTGGTGGCGCTATGGATGGAGCATTGACTTTGGCTGGTGACCCGTTGGAGAATAATCACGCCGCAACCAAACGTTATGTAGATAATAGAACATTTGTTGTTGTGTTCTCTCAGCACCCTACTGCTGGGCTTACTACTCAAACTGACATAAGAGAGATTACTCAAGCTATCTTAGACAAGCGTTTGGTATATGCTACTCTTGATGGCGATACTTACAATGTGTCTGCATCATCTGCGGCTGATGTGTCTTTTAGTCATGTTGATGCTGTGAATAAGCAAGTGACTACTATTTCTTATGAATCTACCACTCAGGTATGGAGTAAGCAAACTAACAATTATCTGCCTACAACTGGCGGTGATATGACTGGTGACATTAACATGCGTGCAAACGCCATCACCAATGTACAGAAGATTCATGTGGATGGCTCTGCTCCTATTTATATAGGGTCTGTTGTAGAGAGCGGTACAACTAATGCGGCAAGACTGACCGGCGTAGCTGGTGGTGGTGCGGCCTTTGTTAAGGCTAATACTCAAGGTGATTATGCTACTGTGTCAGTAGGTACACCTACGCAATTAAGTCACGCTATCAATATGGGATACTTGGCGCAAGATGTCATTGCAGACCAACCTACACAAGACCACCAAATCGCCAACAAAGAGTATGTGGATAGTTGTACAAGTAAGTGTGTAAAAGCTGTGGATTCACCTAATGGCGTTCTCAAGGCTTATCTACAAAATGGGGCAAGACAAGATGTATGCGTTGTGTCTGATGCTGGTTTAGTTAGTAGTATTGCACGATATACGGCCAAAGGCCACTTGATTGACCAAGGTGTACCCACTGAAAATAACCATCTGGCTAACAAGCAGTATGTTGATAACGTGGCTAAAGCTGGTAATTTCTCTGGCAATGTACAAGTTGGTGGTGACTTAACCATTAACGGTACGGCTTCTGTTCTAAAGCCACCTACTCAAGATGTTGACATTCCCAATAAGGGCTATGTTGATGCTTCTCTGAGTGATGTGGTGAGAAAGACTAAGGTTGCTGTGTCTAGTAATAGCTCTGTGAATGTGCCTCTATCTAATGGTGTTTATCTGTTGGCTGTGGCTGATAACGGTCATGGGGGATTGGTATGTATGTCGGTCTATCCTGATGGTGTCACGATTTCTGGCCTTGTCAATTTGAATGGTTGGACTTGTACGAGAACAACTGGCGAGAATAGTGTTACATTAAAGAATACAGTCGCTTCTAATATGGATGTTTACATTACTTCTATTGGTGAAGGAACTTATAGATAAAAACAAGAAAGGATGATTGAATATGGCTAAATTTTGTGGCGGGATTAAACTCGACAAAACCTTTAAAATGATTAAAGGCGTTATTTGTGATGCTGATGCAAGTACTGTTGATGTAACTAAAGTTGTATCTACTTGCGGCCAACTTTGGGATGGCGATTTATTTGTTGCTACTGAGGTTGACGGCCATAAGGTGATTAGTTTACACAATACCGAAGGTGAAGAAGTTGGCACTCCCGTATTTATTCGGGGTAATTGTGGTGTTGGCCTTGATGGCAGATTCTTTAAGGTTGAAAAAGGTGTTGTAAGTCTACAGGATGGTTTTGTACTGACTGTTAATGTAACACCTGCTGACGCTACTATTAAGGTAACTGATGTAGAAAGTACCGAAGTAAGCCCCATTGCGGGGACTACTAACACCTTCTTACTAAGTGGGCTTGGTGATAGCTATACTATTGAGGTAAGCAAAGAGGGCTATACTACTCAAACTCAGACCATTACTAATAATGGTGATCAAACTATTGAAATTACTCTTGTTGAAGTTGCTGGCGATTAAGTAATATAATTATAGGGAACTTAGATAGATTTTATTCTGTCTAAGTTCCCTATTTTTTTTCGATGTTTAATTTTGTCTGAAACGACTGTCGTGTAGAATAGCCCTTAGTTTTGTTTTGTCAAGGGTGTTAACTGCACGATCATCAATGTACCAATCTGCCACAACTTTACGGCTATCAAAACCAAGCCAAGGAACATTTTGGTTGACATAGTCAAAACACAAACCTTGTCTTGCACACCAATCAATGGCTTCGTTTAGTTCATTGCCTTCACGACAAGTCCAGAGGATGGTTGTATGACCGAGGTTTTCCAGTTGAATAAGAATAGAGATAAGTTCTGTATTGGGTTTGCCGATGTCGGGATAAGATGCCCCCAGAGACAAACAACCATCAAAATCAACGGCAATAATCATATTGGCCTCACTTTCGACCGCTTGAACCAAATCCACCTCTATTGGTTTTATCAAGCTCTGTAACTTCGTTAAATGTGATAGGTTCCATTTTCTTAACAATTCTAAATTGACAAATACGATCATTAGGCTCAATTACCGTATCACGAGTAAAATAGCAGGGCATTTTCCAAATATCGTTCGTACCAGAATAAGAGTTATCCACTATGCCCATAGAGTTAGTTTGAATAATACCCCAATTCTTGAATGTAGAAGAGCGAGGAACAATATGAGCTTCATAACCGTCTGGTAAACGCATGGAAACACCAAGGTCAATTAGGGTAAAGTCACCCTTTTTAAAAACCCCACCTACGCTTGCTCTAAGGTCAATCCAATCGCCCTTATCAATTTTTTCAAGTTTAGTCATGTTAGGGTTGTGGTAAACAATATCAATGTTAAGCATTATTAGTCTCCTTCTGAGTTAATTCGAGGAATCGAGGTAGAGTCTCAATCCAATCACAGAACATCTGCCAATCAGGTAGAGCATGATTTCTACGTTGCTGATAGATTGTTTTAAGTTGCTGATAATTGGTGGTCATACCCGCTGTTAGTTCAAAGCCTGAAGGAACGTTGTATAGCATCTTCAGACGTGCGATTTTAAGTTCGTCAAGATTGATATTCTTTTCGCCTGTGTTTCTACGTTCGAGTAGAGCGTTGTATTCATCGACTTTTTCTTGTAGAATATCAATAATACGCTGGTCTACATACATATTACATTGGTCGGCAATCTTGAACTTGTTTAATTTGTGCATGGTAGATTGAGAGGAAATAAAATCAAGAAAATGATAACGTTCGCCTTCTACCCACGCCTTATTACTAAAAGTAAGGTCAAACTGAACAATAATGCCTTTTAGGGCGTTGTCATGGCCTTCGCCTGTCGGGCAACTAAGGCAAGCATGAATACCGGGTGTGAGGTCAGAGTTGAGTTTATCAATATCTACGGCTTTGGGATACTTAGCGGTTTTGATTGCTCGTTCAAGACCATAAACCTCAGTATTAGTAATCTTAGGCATCAAAAATCCTCCTCACACGCTCTGCGAACAAAGACAGTGTATTCACCATTATCTACATCAAGCATACAATACATGACTTTATAAGGCTCTGTGCCAAAGAAAAAGAAATCTCCTTTTTGTGGGATAATGTCACATTCTGGTGACAGGTCGCATAGTCGTGTTTCTGAACCAAACGAACCAAGATAAACTCCAATATTTGTAGTCTCACTAATCATTGCATCGTCTCCTTATTTAAAGATTGAATAATTAACGCTCCAACAGCGTTTCCTACAATGTTGATAAAGATATACCCCACAGCTTTCCAAGACCAGACAGAGACTAAATTATAATAAAACATATTAGCAATAGAGTGTTCAAACCCACATAGAATGAAAATCATAATGGGCATGATAACAAGAACAAAATGATGACCACAAGTATATTTATATCCATCCACTGCTAATGTCATCATGATACCACAAGCAATAGATAATGTCAAAACCGCTGGCCATGGTTGAGAAAGCTTATTTTGGCATAGTGTTAAAGCGGTTTGATAAAAATTTATGGGAACAATTAGCCAAGCTCCAACAGCTACAAAACACGTACCAATATAATTACCTGTTAACCAAACAGGGATGTATTTAATTGTCTGTTTGGTAATATACCCAATTTTACCGGTATATAGGCTCCAATCTTGAAGTAGAATGGTAATCAGGCCAAAAGAGAATAGAAACGAGCCAACAATTTTGTTCTCTACGCTGAGGTAAGCAAGGCCAGATAGACCAATCATTACGCCAGCCAATACGGCCTTAGTATATTCTTTACTGGTATTTGTCATACAACACAACCTTCCCTGCTTTTATTGTCTTAGGCACATCAATAATACGCTGATTAGATGAGCCTCTAAAGGCTAAAGTTAGGTCTTTTTGGGACTTGATAAACGGTCCATCTACTACTACATCACAGAGAGTAAATATACCTCGATTCATTACATCTGTGATAGCTTCTTCCCAAGTAAAACCTGTCCAGAGCCAAATGGTTTTATGCAGACTTCTCACTTTGGTAATAAGGCTTAATAGATCAAGTTTGCCTTCAGACGTTTGGCATAGGGGGTCGCCCCCAAGGATACTTAGACCAGCAACATAGGGCTTAGAGACTTGTTCAAGGATAGTTTGCTCTGTTTCAGAGGTATATGACTGTCCATAATTAAAGTCTTGGGCTTCTTCATTAAAACACCCTTGACAGTGATTGGTGCAACCAGAGACGAAGAGGGAAGTACGGATTCCCTCTCCGTTGGCAATATCATAAAATTTTATGTTACCATAATTCATGTGTCCAAGAACCTTTTATCTTCCTCTTTCTTATCAATTACCCATCGTAGAGTTGCAAGAGCACCGGAAAGAAAGCCATATTCCCAATCATTTACTTCATCGTACCATTCTGAGCCATATTTGTCAATAACGTTCTTACGAGCATTTAGCATCCCTTGAATAATATCTTCAGGAGTGCCGTTTTCTCGCAACATCTCTGGTGTATGAATAAGAGAACGGACGTACCATACTTTATCAAAAAGTTCGTCCATATATTCTTGTACTTGCTTTGAAGATTTCATAAAGCCTCCTTAATCTCCGATATGATAAACTCTATCATGAATATCATTGGCTCTACCCTTATTAAAAGGATTGGTGCTGATGTATCCACAAATTCTTAGTGCCACATTCATTTTGTTATAATCACTATTACCGCACTGTGGGCAATGGAACTCAAGGTCATCACCCATGTAAATATCAGTACAACCGCATACATGGCAATAGCTGGTCATGGTATTGATTTCGGCGTACATATTGGTTTCGTAAATGTATTTGATAACTTCAAGCAAAGCGGGGAGGTTCTTGGTCATATTTGGAGTTTCGATGTAACAAATGTTTCCTCCCGGACTGAACTTTTGAAATTCACTCTCAATCTTTAGTTTGCTAAAAGCATCGATTTTCTGAGACGGCGTGATGTGATAGCTATTGGTCACATAATCTTTATCGGTAATACCCGGAATTATGCCGAATCTCTTTCTTAAACATTTAGCAAACTTGTAAGTAGTAGACTCGATAGGGCTTCCGTACAATGAGAATGAAATATTAGTTTGTTCGCGCCACTTGTTACAAGTATCATTTAGGTACTTCATTACAGATAGGCCAAAAGCCTTGCCTTCTTCGTCAAGTTGACTACCGCCTGTCATATAATGAATACATTCATACAGGCCAGCATAGCCAAGTGAGATAGTAGAATAGTTGTCAAAGAGTAACTTATCAATCTTTTCTCCGGGCTTTAGACGAGCATACGCGCCATGTTGCCATAGAATAGGCGCTACATCGGATAGTGTACCTTTTAAGCTATTATGACGGGTCATTAGGGCTTTATAGCACAAATTTAGGCGTTCGTCAAGGATATGCCAGAAAGCGTCTGTGTCTCTGTTAGAACTTAGTGCCACATCTACAAGATTTAATGTTACTACACCTTGGTTAAAGCGGCCATAATATTTGTGGTTAATTGGGTCTGGTGTTAGGAACGACCTACACGTTTTATCCAGTGTCTCCACTGGCACTGACTATATCATCATCTTTCGATGTCCTTACGCTTCCAGCAAGCGCTAATCTCTTGCCGTACCAGCGATACAAACTACCGCCGCCGGGTTACTCCCCCGAAAATAGTCGATACACTTTATTCATCATAATAAAAATTAAATTTAGTAAGATTGGTTCTTTCTTTTAAAAGGAAGTGTTTAATTCTATGGCGATCTACACCAGTAAATCTTTCACACGCTCTCATGCTTTTAAAAGAATGTTTCTCTTTAGTTTCTTTATTTTCTGCAACAATCCAAATGCCACGGCCTTTATGAGGATTTACATAAGTATTATCTTTATAGGCTTTGGCAATATTTTCAGAATGTGTAGAGGGGTTAAGATTCCAAAGAATATTGTGGCTTTTTATAGTATCATCATGGTCAACAACCTTACAATTATTAAGGAAGGCTTCGGCCATAAGACGATGAACACGCTGTCTATACTTTTTTCCTTTATAACACAAAACAACGTGTTCATACATATCTACGCCAGTATAAGTATGAATAAGTCGGCCTGTTTTGAAATTGATGATTTGGGCATATTTGTTAATACCAAATTGGTCGTTAAAACTTTTTAAGGGAATAAAATCATCAGTAACTTTATCAAATTCTTCTAAGGTCATTATTATCCTCCTTTCTTATGATATATTATGATGAATTTTAGCACGGTCTCAACTCATAGAGTCCTATCCGTTAGCATGGTTTTTAAGCCACACACCCTTTAGCAAGGTTCATAAGGATTTTACATGGGCCATAGTTTACGCTCACCCATGCAAGGGTACACATCACCCTTGAGTTCTCTCATCTTTTTAGCTGAAATATAATCAGGCACAAGCCGCTTTGCGCTACATTCAGCCGCAAGTTCAGTTAGATACCAATATTCCGTATCTTCCTTAATATTGTTATCATCAAGACAATATAGTAGCTTAGGGAAGGCCACTGTGATAGGAGCATCTTGCTCATTAGGCACACCAGCAATGCGTTGTCTTAGTACCTCCTCAATAATCAAGGCAAGGTCAGCCTTAGTTTGCGCGTCCTCTATCTCGTTAATCCACATAAAAATAGAGGTAAATGGAGCTTGACCATTGGTGGTACTCATAGTGATAAGCTGATACTGGATGGTCTGTACACCATCTTTAATTTCCTCTTTAACAAATTGCTCAATTTGTTTGTCGGTTAGTTCAGGATGCTTTTTCTTTAGATTCTGACGGCTGATGTCAACAAAAGGAGCAAGATGCGCCAAAGTAATAGTATTACCACCATACTGGGAGCTGGCTACTTGGGTTATTACCTGAGTAGCAATTGTACAAGCAGTCCGGAAAGAATGAGGCTTGTTAATCTTAACTCCACTAATTACAGTGCCGTTCTGTAGCATATCTCCAAGATTGATAAGACAACAATTGGTCATAGGCATAACAGGGGAATAATCAGTGTCATGGTAGTGGATGATGCCTTCTTCATGAGCCTTTGCAATATCAGGAGGTAGAACAATCTTTGTAGCCAATTCACGGCAAGTAAACCCAGCAATATAGTCACGCATAGTTGGAATAATGCGTGTATCTTTATTAGAGTTCTCTTTATTGCTTTCTTCGTCTCGACCAGTAATTAGCTTTTGTAGCCGTTCATATCGGTCTTCAAGATTGTCTCGTAGAGCACGGTCTTGGCCTTTTTGATAGCGATAGTTAATATAAGCCTTGGCCACATCCTTATGGCTACTCGCCATTAGCTTCTTTTCAACAATATCTTGAATATCCTCTACACTACTACCTTCTTTACAACTGGCCTCAATCTCATTTGCAATCTTACCAGCTACTTGTACGGCCTCATCTACAGGCTTATTAAGCTGTTCAAAAGCCTTATACACCGCATTATAAATCTTACTCTTGTCAAAATCAACTTGTCTGCCATCACGTTTTGTTACAATCATAGCACCAGACCTTTCATATTTACTCTACCTGTTTAAGGTAGGAAATGTATTATATCATAAAAATGTTACATCAATATTAAATAAATGTAAACATTCTATGAACTTTAATCAAGCTCAGGACTATCATCCTCACAACCGATGATTTCAAGTTCCTCTGAACAGGTGCCGCAATAATTAGGCTTGACTGTGTAATTAAAACCATATTTGTTCTGATAACTGTCTAATACATCTTCGATAGCTTCAAAGCCTGTAGCTCCATGTAGCAGAGGTTTTGCTTCTTTAACAACATCATAAATATCTACTTCATCATCGACCTCAATAGAATGATAATGAATCACAGTCTCGGCAATTACATACTTTTTCATTTGTTATCCTCCTTTGTTAACCCTTTAATATAGTGATAAATGGAATTGGCACAATCATCACAAACATCTCCTGCGGAATAATTGTAATCATTAGGGACTGAATTAGAACTAATTTTTAGTTTATAACAATTAACCAACCCAATAATTTCTTTACCACAGATATCACAAAATGTTTTAATCATTTTTATCCTCCTTTAATAGCTCACAGAGCCACGTCTCTCGCTCCTTATTCTCATGTCTCTTTAATCCCTCTTTAATTGTCTCAACATCACCAATCTCAATCAATTGCTCTTTCGCACGGCTATCGGCCACATATAACAAATTGCTGCTTAACATTCTCTTGTGCATAGGACTGGTAATCACAATCTCGGCCTTAGCCTCACTGCCCTGACTCTTGTGAATACTAATAGCATACCCAAGTAACAAATTGTTCATATAAGGCCCATAAATTCTTGCCATACCAGTATCAAACTCAACAGCCATAACAATACCTGTATCAGTCTCTTTAATATGCCGGATATAACCCATATCACCATTCATGACCATGATATCATTCATGCTCTCAACCAAAGACCCATCTTCATCAATTCTAAAACAAGGGCAGTGATATTCATTGTGCGTGTTGATTACCTTATCACCCACCTTGAACATGATTTCTTCGCCACCACTAATCTTACGCTTAGCGTTGGTATCGGGATTTGGGTTGTATCTGGACTGAATGGCCTTATTGATTGCTACTGTACCAACCGGGCCTTTGTTGAATGGGGATAGTATCATTATATCATCTTTGGTGTATTTGTCAAGCAGAGATTCATAAGCATTAAGGATTTGTGCCATAGGGTTATTACCAATAGAGATAAATTGATAGTCGGGATAATTGCTGTTCTGTCTTGGGCCAACCTTGCCTTCACGGGTATCTGTGGCTACCGTAGCAAGACCAGACGAGCCATACCGGAAAATCTTGGTTAATGTGGCCGTAGGCACAACACCTGAATCAATGATGTCTTGTACAAGGTTACCACAAGAGATGGAGGCCAACTGTGCTTCATCACATATAAAGATAAATCGTGTGTTAGACTCACATATATTAAACAGCTTAGACAGCAAATGAACGCCTACCATACTGCACTCATCAATAATGACAAAATCAGAGTCAATATGAGCGTCTTGAGCCAATACCATATGAATGGTGCTTGCGGGTCTACCTGTTGTTTCCCTTAGACGTTTAGCCGCCTTACCTGTTGGAGCAAGCTGGGTATAATCTTTGTGGTTGGCTTCAAGCATCAACACCAGAGCTTTCATAACCGTTGATTTACCAGAACCACCATAACCCCTCAGCATAGCAACCATGTGTTCATTGGCTAAAGTAAGGATTTGCTTTTGCTCATCTGTACATTCAAATCCATCAACGCTTGTAAAGTCATCAATGTTCATGCCTAAGTTGCAGTCTTGCTTTTTCTCTAAGGCAAGGCGGTTAAGAATGTTCTCAGCAATATTGACCTCAGCATTATATGTGGCCTTATTACTGGAATATTCTTGTTTTGTGTCATAGTAGATTCTTTCACTATTGCGCACAGCATCCCTTACATACTTAACACATTCGGGCACTTTTTCTTCAGCCAATTCCTCAAGCAAGTCTGTGTAGATTCTTGTGTCGCCTTCATCCTCGTTCTCTTGCAGAATGGCCAAACAAGCAAACTCACAACGTTCCTTAGAATCAATCAAATCAGGCCGTTTGTCTAAGACATATCTATCAGACTTGTCAAAGGAATAATTAAGCAAATCAAAGAAGATGTGATAGGGGCTACTTTCAAGGGCTTGGTTTAGCTCTGCTGGGGTAGCGAAAACATCAATTAACTTCTTAACATCGCTATCATTCTCAATACCCCAATCAGAGGCGAGGGGCAAGAATTGGATGGTGGTGAAATACCCTTTGATTTTATTCACATATTCCTCAAACCGAACGGGGCCGACATTGTAAATTTTCTTATGGTCGATTTCTTCCTCACGCCCATCAAGCACCATCTGAACGAAATCAGGATAGGCTTCATGCACATACTTGGGCTGGTTGCCATCACAGATATGGCGTAAGATTTTTAGTTCTTGCTCAGGCGTGATTTTAATGCCTTCAGCACTTACATCAATATCAGTGAAACCAACTAAAACATAGCTTGCTGGGTATTTGGCTTTTTGGTTCTCTCTGATTTCAAGCTCATATTCATCGCCTACATCGACCATGCCAAGGTTGGTTCCGGCCAAAGTAAAGTTGTTGTATGAATTAAGTATTAGGTCAGGATAACTGCCAACAGGCTCACAACTTAGGACTTTGTAGCCGTTAGAGGGGTTAAAGAAAATCCGCTTATTTGGTTTTAGTTTAATTTTAATACTCATATCTTATCACAATGAAAGCCGTTCTTTAATAATATTACAATATTCTTCGCTGATTTCACAGCCGATAAATCTACGCTCATTCAACATCGCCATCTTAGCGGTTGTACCGCTGCCTATAAAGGGGTCAAACACTACATCGCCGGGATTGCTCCAAGAAATAATATGGTCTGAAGCAAGTTGTTCTGGAAAAATTGCGGGATGATTAAAAGCAATATCGTCTTTCGTAGAGTGGTTCTTTCCTGTTGCATATTTCCAAATATTTCCTTTAATCTTATCTTTGCCTACTGGTTTTCGTTGTTTCCCACTTCTTGCTTTGCGCATAATTTCGTTTGTTTCGCTATATTTAGAATTTTGCCGAGCTGTTTCTTTTTCTGGATATAAGCAGGAGATGCGAATAGGATTAAATGTTTTTGGTTTGCCCTTAGACAAAACAAACATATACTCAAACTCTTGCTCATATCTATTATGATTCATTGGAAGGCCAGTTTTATTGTATATCATCGTGTCATGTAGATTAAACCCACAATCCATAAAATACAACGCTTGACGGAATGACGTTCCGGTTTCACTACCTTTAATAGTAGCGTCTCCAACCACCCATACCACAACACCCCCATCTTTTGTAATACGATACAGTTCTTTAGCGACATTCTCAAAATCAAAACAATAACCATTATATTTACGCAAATTATCATAAGGTGGCGATGTAACGGTTAAATCAATAGATCGGAAGAGCGTCGTGTAGGGAAAGAGTGTAGATCTCGGTGGTC
>ERZ1024349.117-NODE-117-length-11688-cov-18.979369_pt1 | contig 11688 bp, 15 predicted proteins | sample MGYA00520789_ERZ1024349 | MGnify/ENA primary metagenome ERZ1024349 (study PRJEB33242, sample SAMEA3444257) | Homo sapiens | biome: Host associated; feature: Gastrointestinal tract; material: Stool | place: Uganda | collected 2011-01-01 ...
GACCACCGAGATCTACACTCTTTCCCTACACGACGCTCTTCCGATCTTAGCACCACACTTAACAAGTTCTTCCATCGCAATAGAAGCAGAAGGACCGCCAATACCAGTAGAAGTTACACTAACTTTTACCCCATCCAAATAACCAGTATATGTCACAAATTCTCTTCTATCTGCAACAAGTTGAGGATTATCAAAGTACTGTGCAATTTTTTGACATCTTTTAGGATCACCAGGTAAAATTACATATTCACCTACATCTCCAGCTTTAATACCAACGTGATACTGTGTTCCATCTTCTGAGTATTTCATATTTCTCCTTTTAAGCTAAAAAGCGGATAAGTTAAATAGATTTTATAAAAAACAACAAACTTATCCACTTTAACAAATACTATTTCAACTGTTGAATAATTAAATCAGTAACGTCAACACCACCAACAAAAATTACTTGGTCAGACAAAATTGCATCTAATCTTTGTGAAACCATAACTGATTTTGCAGCAGCTTGAACTTGATTTAAAATTTGAGTTTCTTTATCACTTCTCAATTTATACAAAGCATCTTGTTTTGCTTTGAATTCATTAGCTGTTTGAGTTTCAAAATTTTGTTTCTTTAATGGAGTATCCAAAGTTTTGTATTGCTTTTCTTTTTCAAGCATATATTGTTGAAGTTCAAGACCTTTTGCATCAATATCTTTTACAGCTTGTTGAGCAGCAGGATAATTGTCTAAAACCTTTTGATAATCTAAATAACCAACTTCAGCGTTAGCACTTGTACCAATTGAGAAAGTTAAACCTACAGCCGCTAATAGAGCCATCAATTTTATTTTTTTCATAGTTCCTCCTATTTATTTTTTATAATTAATATAATAAATCACCTACACCAAATGTAAAGTATCCATTTTTAGAACCATTACTACCAGGGTTAGTAAGTGGAATACCATAATCAATTGACAATGGTCCCATTCCAGGGATAAATACCTTCAAACCAACACCAGCAGATACTGCATACATCGGTCTATCATAAAGCTGGTTGGTAATTGTACCATCAAATACTTTACCAGCATCAGCCCAAACTGTGAATCTCAAATTATTTAAGAAGGCAATTCTTGTTCTATCCAAGAAAGGAATTGGAGTTGCAAATTCAGCAGAACCCATTATGAAGGAATTACCTGTACCAACACCACTCATCTTAAAGCCTCTAACTGTATAAGGTCCACCTAAACGATAAGCCATAACTTCTGGAATATCACCGTGAATTGCACCGCCACCTTTAACTGTGAAAGATAAAGATGATTTCTTTGCAACAGGAATATACTGCTTAATCATACCAGTAAGTTTACCGTTAGTTTTGTCAAATCCATTCAATCCGATATTTTCGTCAAATCTCAAACTTGCCATTGTACCATGTCTAGTTACAGTAGCAGAATCTCTTGTATCATACAATAATGCTGGGCTCAAAGATAAGAATAAACCGCCTTCTAACTGTTTTGCACGTTCAGAAATTGGAATATTATATCTTCTATACAATGCAGAAATACCGTTGAAATCACCTTCTTTAACACTAATATTTTCTGCACCTAAACTGAATGTCGCAGTTGCATGTCTATTGAATTTAAGCTTGTGAGCCAAAGTAACTTCTCCGCCATATCTTCTTTCAACCGCCAACGGAACTTGATATGAACCGAAATCTCTAAAGAAAATTCTAGTATTTAAAGAAGTATCAGCATTATAGAAATATGGTTTGAAATAACTCAATTCAGCTTGAATATTCATGTGGTCTTTAACAGATGAATCGTTAAGAATAACACCAGTACCAACCAAGCCTGTTAATGAAAGTCTTTCACATCTACCACGGAAATTGTTTTCTGTAATACCCATAGAACCAAATAAACCAGTAACGGTATCTAAACCACCACCAACAGAAATACTTGCTGTTCTTTGTTCTTGAATTTTGATTGTGATATCATACGCATCTGGAATTTCTTCACTCGGTTCAATTTCTCTTGTTACATCTTTGAACGCTTGAGTTGCATATAATCTAACCAAATCCTCTTTGATTAGGTTTTCATTATAAATCATTCCTGGTTCTGTCAAAATATTTCTAGCAACGATATAATCCTTTGTTTTTTCGTTACCTTCAATCATAATTTTGTCAATGATACCTTCTTTGATACTAATATTGATAGTACCATCAGGATCATCAGTTACAGAATCAATTCTTGCAAGAATATAACCTTTTTCTTGGTACAATTCTTGAATTTTGGAGATTGCAATGTTTAGTTGAGTAATATTTTGAGGTTTTCCTTTCATGCCAGTCAATGTAGCCAAAATATCTTCAGTAGAAATTACTGAATTACCCTCAATAGTAAAATCTTTTACAGGAATATTTTCTTCTACAACAATTTTTACAGAAACTGTTCCATCAGGATTAGTTGTCGGAATAGCCTTCATCTTTTCGGTAAAATATCCCGTTTCATAAATTGTTTTCAAATCTGCTTGCATCTTTTCACGAGTATATTCCTCGCCCGCCTTCATCTGCATTTTATCTGTAATTTCAGATTGCGGAACAGAATTTAATCCATAAAATTCAATGTTTTTAATGGTTTTATTTTCTTTACTCACAGAAGATGTTGTTGTTTGAGTAGATAAATTTGTTGGATATTGTTTTGTTGAAATATCTGGAGTTTGGTTATTTGAAGGGGTTGTATATTTTTCAAATACAGTATTTGCATAATCATTGTTATACTGTATAGAATCATCAGAAATTCCCATTCCGCCCCATACATCATCAACAGCAAAACTTGAATTTTGGGATAATAATACCAAAATAGCTGCAAATACTAACTTTTTTGTAACATTAAAGTTCAAAATATATTCCTTAACAAACTCTCACTACTCTCCACTAAAAGTCTAGCATAAATCTATAAAAAAGTACAAAAAATTTACATCTATTTACCTATTGCAAGATTGTATATTTTATTTTTATTAAAACCATATAATTCAGATAAAATTACCGAAATATCTTTTGCACTAAAACCCTTATCCTGCAATAATTTTATCTTATTTTCAATTTCATTATCCTCCGAGTTTTTTTCACTACGGAAAATCATCACCACAAATTCACCTTTTGAAATGTTTTCTTCAAAATATTTTATTACATTTTCAATTTTATCAATAACGACTTCTTCAAAAACTTTTGTAAGCTCTCTCCCAACAGCAACTTTTGCATCTGGTCGAATGTTTTGAATTATTTTAAGTGTATTTATAATTCTATTAGGCGATTCGTAAAACACAAAATCTTCATTGATATAATCTTTTGCAATATTCTCAATTTGAATTTGCGTTTTCGGCAAAAACCCGACAAATGAAAATTTTTCATCCACCCTTGAAACTCTTGAAAGAAAAGTGACAACAGCATTTGCCCCAGGAAGAGATGTTATAGAAAAATCTTTTTCAGTCAATTCTTTAACTATAACAGAACCTGGATCACAAATCAGTGGAGTTCCAGCATCTGAAACCAACGCCATCTTTCCACCGCCTTCCAAAAATTCAACAATCTGAGAAATACGTTCTTTTTCATTATACTTGTGATAAGAAACACATTTTGTCTTGATATTAAAATGATTAAGGAGTTTCTGAGTTACCCTACTATCTTCACAAGCAATCAAATCTACGGATTTCAATACTTCGATTGCTCGTAATGTAATATCTTCCAAATTGCCGATTGGTGTCGGAACTATATAAAAATCAAATTCTTTCATAAGTTAATTATAAGATAAAAGGAAACAAGGAACAAGAGAATAAGTTCAAGTCTATAAGTTGATAAGTGGATAAATTCGTTACATAACATTTTCCCCTCGCCATTTGTGAGAAAAGGAATAAATTCCCTTTCCCTCTCCAAGGGAGAGGGATTAAGGGAGAGGGGTTAATTGGAAAGGGAAAAACCCTCTCTCGAAATTGTACCTTCTCGCATTCTGCTCAAAGACAATTTCTCTCTCTCCCTTGTAGAGAGCTATACAAGTTCGTCATACTGAGCGAAGCGAAGTATCTCAAGCTGGTGCACTTGGCAGATATTCCGAAATAAATCCAAAAAACAGGTCAGAACATTTGTCCTAACCTGCTTTATTTAAAATTATCTTATAATTTCTAATGAACTTTTATATCTTCTGGGTCTTGATTTTTACAATAAATATAAGCAACTAAAGCACCCGCAGAACCTAGACCTGGGACAACAGCAGGTAAAGTTGCAAGAGTTTGGTCACGTTTAATCTGTTTGATTAACTTTTTATCTTCCTTTAAATCCAAATCAAATTTTTCGGCAATTGTTTTATCTGAACGCAAAGCATAATACAAAGTGCTAAATCCTTCACCAAAAATTGACCAACCAGCAGCCTTAGCCCTTGCCTTTTGAATAATTGCTTGCTTATCAGCTTTTGTTAATTCTCTTTTGCCTTCTTTATGTTGAATTTCAAAAGAATCTTCTGGCATTTCAGCTTTCATTGCAAGAATTTCTTGATTATCTGCTAATGCTTCAGCCTTTTCTGCTTTTCCTCTAAAATTTACATAATTTACTGGACTATAATTTGAAACACCAGAGACTGCAACCATATTAAAACCTTTCTATTCTTAGACTACACACTATAATAAAAACAATTATTTTGAATTTTTTGCATAAGAATAGATAAATTGCACCCCACCACATCATATCATATCATATCATATAGGGCATTATAACTGGATTTGAGGCAATTCGAAATTCAGATTTACATTCTGTTACAATTAAGCTTTTCGGCTTAGTAAAGCCGACCTACATAACTGACCTACATAACTTTAAAAAGAGCGAGGGAAAATATTACGTAATAAACCCACTTATTTACTCATTGACTCCAACAACACAACAGCATTAGATTCAATTGCTAATTTTTGACCAACAGCATCCAACTTTTCTTTGGTTTTCGCTTTGATTGAAAAATCATCAGGATTAGTATTTAAAATTTTACATAAAACTTCTTTCATCTTTGGAATATAAGGCATCATCTTTGGAGCTTGAGCAATGATATTACTATCTATATTTACAATCTTATAACCTTTTGATTGAATAAGCTCATAAACATGTTTAAGTAAAATTGTACTATCAATATCCTTATATTTTGGATCAGTATCTGGGAAAAGTGTTCCAATATCATCTAGAGCCAAAGCCCCTAGTAAAGCATCAATTATCGCATGAATTAGCACATCAGCATCAGAATGACCTAAAAGACCTTTTTCGTGGGTAATTTTCACCCCACCAAGTATCAAATCTCTACCTTCAACAAGTTTGTGAATATCATATCCAATACCGATTCTATACATTTTAAAACTCTCCTTCTAATAGCAAAATTATAGCATGGATTGAGTAAATATGTTATAATTAGAAAAGGAAAGGATTGCGATGAATTATCAAGCACCACCAAGTTCTGTTGTTGTATCAAGACCATCTGCTCCAGAAACATCTACTGGATGTGCCGTTTGTAGTGGAGATTTTGAATACGATTATGATTTACCATTCTATTATTCTCCTTTTGGAGTTTTCACAATGTTTGGTTATTTACTTCTTGTTCTTGTCGGAATTTTCATCGTTGCACAAGTCGTTTTATTAGGTCTTATTGGAATTATTGCATATATTAGACAAAATATTATCAAATGTCCGAAATGTAAAAAAGTATTTAAAAAAGAAAATAAAAATCTTACACACTGTCCTTTCTGCGGAACAGAACTAAAACGTTCAAAAGAATAATCAAAAAAAAAGATAATTTACTTATAGGATGTATAAAACTAAACCAAAGAATAGAATCGAGTAAGGTTACATTTTTACAAAAAGACGAGAAATCACATGACAACTTATAACAGCAACACAGTAACAACTACAAGACAAGTTTCTGGGGATACCAGCACTTCAACTACCATCAATGTAGATAGTACTACAACTTATTCTAGGCAAATGGGTATGGTTGAATTTATGTATCTTGGGGTTGGATTACTCATTGTAATTTTTGCCATCCTTGGATTTATCAAATCTATTCGTTCAAGAAAATATTACAAATGCCCTGTTTGTGGAGAATCTTTTCGCTCTGAAAACATGAACTCAGAAACTTGCAAAGTATGTGGTGCTAATCTTGAAAGAACAGACGATGGAAATATTACAGACAAAACTAAGTAAAAATATTTTATACAAATTTTTATTTCTGAAACATTTTTATAAATTTATCTTTTTACATAAACCATTATGTGAAAGATATAAAAACAATACGCTTAAAATTTTTGGATTGTACGTTTGCAGAAGCTGTTTGTTCCTATATACAGGATTTTTTCTCTCATTAATTTTTTGTATTCTATCAGTAAAATCTGTTCACCTAAATAAATATTTCTACTTGTGGTTTTCTGGATTGTTATTAACAACTGCAATGTCATACCCGCCAGTTTATTACAAATTTTCTAGACTTTCGAAAGATTTTATAAGATTTTATGACGGAATATTTTTAGCTTCGACTTTTGTATTATGTTTTAAAATTCATTGGGAATTAGGTTTCCTCAGCATTTTTGCTTTTATTTTCGTGAAAAATCTATACAACTTAAAAAGAAAAGGAGATGCCTGCACAGGATGCCCTCGGTTATCAGAAGGAACAACTTGCGAAGGCTATATTTTGCAAAAAGAAGCATTATTAAAAATTGACGAAGAATACTCAGATATAATGACAAAACAGCTATTAAAAAAAGGAAGGACTAAATTTTATGATTAATCGTGAAGATTTACTTGCTGGAACAAGACCAGAAGTAGGGAAAAGAGTTCTAGTAACAGAAAAAGAATCATTTGAAGGCTACCAAGTTATGGATTACAAAGGTGTTGTATGGGGCATTTCAATGAGGGCAAAAGATGCCGTACAAGATACAATGATGAGTTGCAAAAATATTACAGGTGGAGAACTAACTTCCTATACCGAATTGTCAGATGAAGTGCGTCAAAGAGCTTGGGACAGAATGGTTTCTTCCGCAAAAAGAATCGGAGCTAACGCAGTAATTAATTTTAGATTTGAAATTACCCCAGTTTCATACGGTGGAGCATACGGAACAGCCGAAGTTATCGCATACGGAAACGCTGTTGTCATTAAACCAATTGTAAATTATGTTCCTCTTGGAGGTTTAGGAAATATTCTTGCAGAATTTGTTGATAGTTATTCTGGAAATCAATCTCCAGAATCAGCTCAAAAACCAACTAAACACTCTCCAGTAGCAGAACTTACAAAAATCGGAGATACAACATATGCAATATGTCCAAACTGTAAACTTAAATACAAAGTGACAAAAGATGAAAATGGAAAAATGAAAGTTCTTGGACTAACAGATGTTGATACAAAAGAGGAAGGTTTCCAAATTTATTGTTCAAAATGTGGAGAAAAATTCACTATTCCTGAGGTTGAATAACAAATTTATTAATAGCTTTCACAAATCCGTCATTTTCAACGGTATCAGTTACGAAATCGGCACATTCCTTTAATTCGGGTGTGCCGTTTCCCATAGCAACGCCGATTCCTCCGCATTGTACAAGATCAATATCATTATTTTGATCTCCTATGGTCAAAACATCTTCAGGTTTAATGCCCCACATATGGCACAAAAATTGTACCCCTTTTGACTTTTTAGCATCCTTACTTCCTATTTCACAAAAATAAGGAGTTGATTTAACAATATATAAATCGGGATACTTTTCTCTCAACAAATTCACCCAACCAGTAACTTTTTCTGGGTCTGTCAAATCAATTGCAAGAATTTTATTTACATTTTTTATTTCTAAATCATCAAAATTACAAACAGTGTAATCAATGAATTTTCCATCTGTATAACTTTTAACAATGTCGTTATCATGTTCGACAAATAATTTGTCATCTAAATACAAATTAATGTGAATGTTATTTTCTCTTGCCCATTCAATAATTTCTTTTGCATAGTCAGAATTTAGATTTTCTTGAAAAAGAGTTTCGCCATCATAAGTTTTAATAAGCCCACCTTGATATGAAATAATCGGGGTTTCAAGTCCAAGTTCTTTTGCAACAGGTAACGCTGCACAATGCATTCTTCCTGTAACCAGCACCATTTTGACTTTTGCTTCCTTCAACCTTTTTACACAACTCTTCATTGCTGGAGAAAAATCCAATCCCCATTTAAGAATTGTTCCATCAATATCAGTTGCAATCATCTTAATCATACAAAACCTCTTTTAATCTTTTAGCATATCAGCTCTTGCAATTGCACAGATTGTTTTTGCATCATTAATTTCCCCACTCATTATCATATTTTTAACTTCATCAAGTGGGAATTCAAAACATTTTATAATTTCACCCTCATCAGGATGTTCTCCAACGAATTCCAAATCTGTCGCAAGGTACAAATACAATTTTTCAGTACAAATTCCAGGAGTTGTATTGATATAACCTAAAGATGTCCAATTATGAGCTTGATAACCTGTTTCCTCTTCTAATTCTCTTTTACAAGCATCATCTGGATTTTCACCAATTTCCAATTTTCCAGCAGGAAGTTCATACACTGTTTCTTTCAAAGGATAACGGTATTGTTTAACAAGAAGAATTGTTTTTTCATCTTTTTTCGCAAGGATTACCACCCCACCAGAGTGCAAAATTACTTCACGAAAAGATTTATGACCGTCAGCAAGCTCTACGTCATCTCTGATAACAGTGATAACTTTTCCATCAAAAACAACCTTGGAATTTAATGTTTTTTCTTCAAAATTCATAGTAAAATAATAACATAAACCCCCAGAGGAGAAAAGTATTTTTACAAAAAATTACACCTCTGAAACATCTGGTAAATCAATGCTTTTTAATCTTTGCTCAATTCGACGATACCATTTTAAATGCTGTTTGAATAAAATTTTGTAATCGTCCATATTACCTTGAGAAATATTTTTAAATTGTTCATCAGAAGTTTGAGTCAATGCAGCTTCCAAGAATTTTGTATATTCGTGTCTATTAATATTTTGGTCAGTTAATTCAATACGTTTACCAAAATCAACAATTACTTCTGGTCTATTATCACGCAAGAAGCAATAATCAATTGAAACAGGAATCAAATTAATTTTTCCATATCGTTTTACTGCGTTGTGAGCAATATAAGCTAAGCCTGTTTGAAATTTATAAGGTCTAAAATGAGGCGGTCTAATTATACCTTGTGGAAATATGCACAAAATATTTCTTAAATCTCCAAGAACATCCACTGAATACTGCAACGCTTTCATTGCAGATTGTGCAGATTTTTTGTTAACAGAATAAGCACCTCCACGTCTTAATAGTGGAAATCTATTCAATTCTTCAACCATCAAACGAATTTCTTTATGGCAAATTCTGTGGGTAATATTATACATAACAATACCATCCCACCAATTACAGTGAGGAGCAAAAAGAATTGTTGGAGTACCTTTTTCCCTTTCGGTATAATTTTCTAGTCCAGTGTATCTAAATGCGTAAAACCTATTTTGAAGCATATTAAAGAAAAACAAACTCGCAATAGTTAACCAAAAACGATTTGTCTTTGCTGGTTTAAATTTCTCCTCTTTATTCCTCAATTTTGTAGGCGGAATATCCGAATATAATTTTTCCTCTGTTGCCATAAATCTATTGTACCCTAACTAAATAAAAAATAAAATATTCACTTAAGAAAACTTAACCCTTACATCATACGCCCAGTACATAAAAATTGCAAGCTGTCCAAAAGGATTAATTAAAAAAAGGTGAACAGATTTTGAACCTATCCACCTTTAATTTTTATATTTTGAAAAATTATAACAACTCTTTCAAATAATTTGGCAAAGCGAAACGAGCATTATGATATTCTTTATTGTAAATTTTACAAGTTGGAATAATTTCATTTGCTCTTTCATCGTTATAATATTCTAATGGTTTTACATCAACTGAACAAAATGCCCAAGCCCAATATCCACCTGGATAAGTTGGAATATTTGAAGTATAAGTTGAAACAGTTGGAAATACTTTTTTCAACAAATCGTACATTTTTTTAATTTCTTCTTTGTTAGTGAAAGGTGATTCTGATTGAGCAACCATAATTCCACCTTTTTTAAGAGCATTTTTAACATTTGTGTAAAATTCTTCAGTAAACAAACCTTCACCAGGTCCCATTGGGTCAGTTGAATCAATTAGGATAATATCAAATTCATCTTTTTTATCTTTGATATATTCAATTGCATCTTGAACTAGAATTTCAACTTTAGGATTATCTAATTCACAAGCAATTGTTGGAAGATATTTTTTACAAGCATCGATAACCAATCCATCAATTTCACATAAAACAGCTCTTTCAACGGTTTTGTGTTTCATAACTTCTCTAATGGTTCCGCCATCGCCACCGCCAATTACAAGAACAGATTTTGGACAAGGATGTTGCATCATAGGAATATGAGAAATCATTTCGTGATAATGATACTCATCACCTTCAGTTGTCATCATTAAATCATCAAGAGTTAACACTCTACCTAATTTTGAATCAGTTTCAAAAACTTCTACCTTTTGGAATGGAGATTGTTCAGAAAACAAAACTTTTCCAGCCTTGATAGCAATTCCGTATCCTCCAGGGGTAATTTCGTGGTAATAACCATTTTCTATACCATTTTTCATTATTTTTTCCTTTCTAAGTTTGTATTTATATTAAATTATTCAGCTTTTCCCATAACGTGGATATGCAAGTGCATAACTTCTTGACCAGCTTCTTTTCCTGTATTTATTTGGACTTTATATGCTTTTAAACCAGCTTTTTTTGCAGAATCTTTAACTGTTTGCATAAGTTCAGCCATCAAATTTTTATCTTCGAGTTCAATTAAAGATTGAATATGCTTTTTAGGACATACAAGCAAATGAACTGGGGCTTTAGGATTTATGTCCCTAAAAACGACAGTATTCTCTGTTTCATAAACAAATTCCGTTCCAAAATCACCGTTGATAATCTTACAAAAAATACAATCTTCACTCATCTTGTCTTCTCCTAATTCATATTAAATAACCAATACGGCAATCCCGTACATTATCAATAAATATAACATAAATAAAGTGGATAAGCTAATAGGTGGATAGGTGGATAAGTCGGTTACAAGGGAAAAGGAAGAAGGAAATAGGGAAATAAGTTCGTTATATAAAAAGTCTATAAGTGAATAAGTGGATAAGTGAATAAGTCGGTTACGTAATATTTTCCCTCTCCTAGGGAGAGGGATTAAGGGAGAGGGGTTGATTAAAAAAAAGAAAAACCCTCTCTCGAAATTGTACATTTTAGCTAGAAGCTCAAAGACAATTTCGCTCTCTCCCTAGGAGAGAGCATGGTTGAATTTGTCCTTCTGGAAGTATATTTTCATCCTATGCGAACGGATAAACCCCTCATCCTACCCTTCTCCCCGAGGAGAAGGAACACAACATCTCCCCTCTCCTTGAGGACACTAGCTGAACCATAAATTTCCCCTCTCCTTGAGGAGAGGGCTAGGGTGAGGTGGTAAACTGAACGCATAAGATAGGAATACTATTCAGAATGAAGATCCAGCTGTTTCCCCTCCACTCTGAGGGAGGGGAAGAATTTCAATACGAACAATGGGAGTATTAGAAATTCAGGGGAGGGGGATACTTAATTTCAAACCCCT
>ERZ1024349.119-NODE-119-length-11412-cov-12.991811_pt1 | contig 11412 bp, 6 predicted proteins | sample MGYA00520789_ERZ1024349 | MGnify/ENA primary metagenome ERZ1024349 (study PRJEB33242, sample SAMEA3444257) | Homo sapiens | biome: Host associated; feature: Gastrointestinal tract; material: Stool | place: Uganda | collected 2011-01-01 ...
TTTCTTATGCAGAGCATGCGGTAAATATGGGTTATAAAACTATTGTTCTCCAATCAGGGGAGGACGAGTATTATAATACTGATTTGATGTGTGAAATTATAGAGGGAATAAAAAAACTCGGAGTTGCTTTAACCTTAAGTATTGGTGAAAAAACTTATGAAGAGTATAAAGCCTTCAAAGAAGCTGGTGCGGATAGGTATTTAATTAGAATTGAAACGACTGATAAAACTCTATATAATCAAATGCACCCTAACATGGATTTTGATAATAGGGTAAGATGTTTGGAAAATTTAGGTCGTTTAGGTTATGAAGTTGGTACAGGATGTCTTGTAGGGCTTCCTAATCAGACAATCGAATCCTTAGCAGATGATATTTTATTTTTTAAAGAAATAAATGCGGATATGGTTGGGATTGGTCCTTTTATCCCTCATCCACACACTCCATTAAAAGATTCCGCAACTGGTAGTTTTACTCTCGCGCTAAAGGTGATGGCTTTAACTAGAATTTTACTAAAAGATATAAATATTCCAGCGACTACTGCGATGGAAACATTAAATCCAAACGGAAGAATAATCGCTCTTCAAAGTGGCGCAAATGTAGTAATGCCAAACGTTACAACTACTGAATACCGTGCAAAGTATGAAATTTATCCAAATAAAATTTGTATCAATGAAAATCCAGATAAATGTAAGGGTTGTATTTCGGCTAAAATTCAATCAATTGGTAGAATTGTATCAACATCATTTGGTTTTAGAGTGGGAAAAAAATAATTTTTATATATTATTATTTCTTCTGTATATTGCCTTGATTGCTTTTATGAACTTTTGGAAAATATTTGCATCTCTTGTTTCTCTGTTCATTCTAGCTAGGCAATCACTATTTGTTTGTGGTGATCTTGTTTTGTATGATGAATTTGATTTTCTAGTAACAGAATTTCTTAAAGCACTTATTTTTTGATATTGTATTGGTTTTGCGGCACAAAATGAAACTTCCATTTTCTAATCCTTTTGTTAAATTATAATTACTTACATTTATAATAAATCCGTAAATTTAAATTTTGAACCCATGATTTTCACAAATTTTTATTAAATTTGTTTTTCTTGAGTTTACTTTATCAAATAAGTATTTATTTTTGGTGTATTTTTGGATTAAATTTATTGATTTGTCATACATTTTTATGGCTCCTTTAAGTAATTCAAGCTGATTTGTAGATTGAATAGAGCCGAGTTCTTGGTTATATTTTCCCCATAAATAGTATATTTTCGCAAGTAAATCATTCATATTGTATTTTTTTGCAAGAATCATTGCTGTTTCGAGATTAATCTTTGCTGTTTCAAAATCAGATTTTTCCATGTTTGCTTTTGCTAAAAGTATTTTCAAAAGAACAATAAAATATGAATTGTTAATTCTCGGATTTTGAGCAATTTCAAGGGCCTGACTTGCAATATCAATCGTATTTTTAGCTCCTTCTGTAATAAGTGTTGCTTCTGCTATAAAATACCATGACAATAATGCTCCTAAGGCCATTTTTTCTTTTGCAAAATATGTAACTTGTTCATTGTAGATGTCAAGAGCGTGTTTTGCTTGTTTATTATCTTTAAATGTTTTGCCAAGAAAAACTTTTAATATATTTTTTGCATAGTTATCGCCTATGTTGTTTGCAAAAGTTACAGCATTAAACAATGTTTCTCTTAAGTCATCATAATCTTTTAATAAAAATTTATTAAATATGAATACCATATTCCAACGGGAAATGGTTTCAGCATCCATTATATCTTTTCGATAAATTCTTCCAATATCTTCTAATAATTCTTGAGATGTTGCGAAATCTCCCTTCATTGTATTTGCGAATGCAAGGACAAGTTTTGCTTTGCAAATTAAAAGTTGGTCATCAATTTTATGTTTTTCAATAATATCAAATAATTTTGTCAAAATTTCAAAACATCTATCGTTTCCTTGCAAGCTTAATGCGTTTGCAAGTTCTAGGTTTGTTCTAACCCATGTGTCATAGACTAATCCAATAGGGATTGGCATTTTTGATTTTGGTTTTGATAAATATTCATTTAATATTGGCATAATGTCGTTGTCAATTATATTTACAACTTCTTCACAGTTTCCAATATCTAATAATGAAGTTAATTTGGTTGATTTAACCATTGCAATTTCTAAAGTTTGCTCGGGTTTCAATTTTTTCAATACATTATCTGCACATTCAACTTCTCCGAAATAGTTGCCTGTTTTTTTGCAACATTGAGCAAGGTAACTTAATAATTCAATTTCTTTGGCTTCATTATTGTTTGACTTAGCGTTTGCAATTGCATCTGGCAAATACTCCATAGCTTCTTCTGGGTCGTATTCAGTTAGTAATTTTCCTAGTCTTTCACTTATATTAAATCGAATATTTAATGTTTCGTTTTCATTAAATTCATTGAGAAGTGCAAGGCATTGTTTTTGTGAAATTACGTATAAATTTATATCCCCAATGTATGAAGCAAGTCTGGTTGTTTTTGTCCAAATATCAAATGCCATACGATTTTCTTTAAGGTTATGTGCAATCATTGCCATTGTTGCATTTGTATTTAAGGTATATAAACTAATTGCCTTGCCGATTTTTACATTTATATCTGCGAAAGATGAATCTCGGGTGATATTTTTTAAAATTGTTTCCCATAACAAAAGATTGTTGAATTCATAATAAATTTGGTTATATGGTCTGACGAAATTAGACTTTACAAGATAAGACATAATGTCTAAAAACTTTTGATTTTTATATCCAAAAATGTCTTTCAGTAAAACTAGGTTCAGTTTGTTCCCAAGAATTGCCGCACAGCATAATAATTTGTGTGCTTCTTGGTTGATTTTTTTTAGAGTTTCTAGTCTATCTAATATCAAATTTTCAAAATTGTTTGTTAATAAAAAAGCTTTATCCGAAATTTGGCAGTCAAAACAATAACTTGTCGCTTGTTCTACGAATGCAGGGTTTCCACAACTTTTTTCTAAAATAACTTCTTTTTCTCTTTCAGTTATGTATGTTCCTGCTTCTGAAGTCATTTTGATACTTTGAGCCAATTCTTTAGATGACATTGGTGCAAGGTTAATATCAACGTAAGCTTTTATGTCCAATTCTTCTATTAAAAAATAACTATTGATTGGTTTTGGTTTGTTGTAGAGTGCAATGAATTTTAAATTTTTTTGGACAATTGTTTTGTGCATTAGGGTCGTAAAAAACTCTACGGAAAATCCATCTATGAAATCAAAATTATCTATTACAAAAACAAATCGCCCAGTATTTGCAAATGCTCCAAATATTTGAAGGAGAATTTCATATGTTCTTCTTTTGTTATTTATTATGTCTTCATAATTCCCTTCTTTGTAATTGTATAGGAAGTTTATGAATTCTGATATTTCATTTTTTTTCAAAAACTTAAATTCGTTTTCAAAAAACGCCATGGCATTTTGCTGAAATTCTTCGTTATTTATGCAGAAATTTGGAAGATTAAACGTATTGAGCAACATGTCTTGAATAACTCCACCTGGAGATAGTTGAGTTATTGGGGAACATTCTCCTATGCACCATTGCAAATGTTCTTTTTCAAGATTTTTAATTGCTTGCTTTAGTAAAGTTGTTTTCCCAATTCCCTTTACCCCTGCAATTGAAAAAATTTTCTTTTCGTTTGATAAAATCCCATCTGTTAAAGTATCAAAAGCTTGTTTATGGGTTAAATATTTAGGGTTATATTCTAAGGCTGAGTGGGGATGTTCCTTTTGAGGTTGAGTTTGTTTAGAGTTTTCAAAAGGTAATCCGCATTTTCTGCATTTCGTTGCATCTGGAAAGTTTACCCCGTTACAATGTTTGCAAATTTTTAAAAGTTCAGAACCACAAGATTTACAATGTATGCTGCCTATTGGATTAACTGTATTACATTTTGAGCATAACAAACCAGTCCTTGATTTACAAAAAGGACATTTTAAAGAGGACTCTGGGATATTTTTTTTACATACAGGACATTTCATTTTAAAAATATACTTATTATTCTATTGCATCTTTTACTAATCCCATTAGACGATAAAGTCTTTTGGATACTTCAGATTGTGAAATTCCAATTTCCTGTGAAATTTCTTTCTGTGTCATGCCTTTATCATAACGCAAAGTATATATATGTAAATAGTCTTTGTCTGGCTCTTCTTCATCTATCTTTTTTATAGTGTCCGCAACAAATTCTAATATTTCTTTTTGAATAACAATTTCTTCTGGATTAAGCGGAACGTTAATGCTGGTGTAGTCAACAGTTACATTTGAGTAGTCAACATTGTTGTTAACTTCTAGTGCAACTTCTTTAGTTGACATATATCCACTTCTTGATCTTCTTAATCTCCCAGAATCTTTTAGAACGCTGACAATAGATGTCGTCACAATACGTCTTAAATATGCTTCCAGAGTGGATTCAGAGTCAATAGCGTTCATTATTGATACTGAACGCTTTGCTGTTTCATTGAAAAAGTCATCGTATAAATCTTCATTATTGGAATATTTACGATCGTTTTTTATTAATTTTTCTATTAAGTCAATTTTGTCTTGTGCTAATTCCACAATCTGGCTTCCTCTACTTCAAAAATATTATATCATATTTAGAAATAAATTTTAAGTATCACTGTGGTGCTTTCGTCGTTTCCTACACTATGAGGGGCTTTTAGCACTCCGAGCGTCTGGTTAACAGTTCGTAACACAATGTCATCAACTTGTTTAGATCCACTTGATAATAGCATTCTTGATTCCTTGAAAGAGCCGTCTTGATTGAATGTTACACTTACTCTTACTTGGTCTGTGTATGTAAAATCTGTTGCAAGTAGTAAATCACTTGTTAATGCGAGTTTCAAGCTCTTACCAGCAGATTGGAAATATTGTCTAAAGTTTCCATTGTATGATATGTAATCTGGAACTTCCCAAGATAATTTTTTAACTTCAATAAATGATGTTGCTCCAATTTTTTTAGACTGAACATTCTTTGGTACAACTGTTGCGGGAGCAGTTGATTTTGCTTGTTGTTTTTTCGTTGGAGTTAACGGTTGTTGTGTTTGTGGAGTATTGGTTGTTTCGTCCATATTTACAACATTGTTTTGGTCAATATTAAGAGTATTGGCATCTGTTACTCCGTTATCAGGACTTGTTGGAGTTGCATCATCTGTGATTGGTTGTGGTGTTTCTTCAGATGGTTTTAACATTTTTGAAACTGTAAATCCGATTACACCAACCATTGCTAATACGATAATAATTCCTGCAATTCCAAGTCCTATTCCTAACCCAACTTTAGAAGAGTTATTTCCTCTTGCAGAACCAAGTCTTCCTGGAGTTTGTAATAATGCTGCTCCTGGGACATTATCTTCGTTGTAAAGGCTTTCAAGTTGTTCTGGTCCTTCAAAGTTTTGCACTTCTGGATTGTTAATATCAATTGGAATTTCTCCAACTCTGAATGTTTTATCGCTAATTGCAATTGAATTTTCTCTAACGGCGAACGCTTTTTCTGTCTGTTCTGGTTCTGTTATAAAATCTTCTTCTGTTGTAGTGTTTTCTGCATTTGTTGTTTCAATTGGAGTATCTTCAATTTCTGTTAAATCGTCAAGATTTAATTCTTCATCAGAATTTTGTTCTGGTTGAATATGTTCTTCAACGGTTTGAGATTCTTCTGTTGTAGTTAAATCTAAGTCATCAAGTTCATCCAACTCTGCAAAATCTGCATCTGTTTCTTCTGGAGTTTGGGTATCTTCAATTGATAATGTATCCATATCTGATTCTAGAGATGTTGTGTCGTCTTCATCTCCAGAAAGTTCTGCTAAGAAATCATCTACGCTTTCTTCGTTATCTGTATCAGTATTTTCTTCATTCATAGAAGGTTCAGTTGTTTCTTCTTCTGTGATAAAATCACTATCCAAAATGTCATCTTCTAGAGTTGTGTGAGCTTCAAATGATTCTATGTTTGATGTTGCATCTTCATCTAAAAGAATATCATCTTCTTCTAAAGAAGGAAGGGTGTCAAAATCTTCCTTTGTGGTAAGATCTTCTTCTGTTGTTAATTCTTCAACTACTTGTGTTTCTTCTTGGGTTGAAGTCTGTACATCTTCTGTTGTAGTTGTATCAAAAGTTGTTTCATCAAGCATTGCATCACTTAAATCTTCAATAGAATTATCTTCTGCAAAACCATTATCAAAACCATCAAAAGAAATAGGTTCTTCTGACTTGTTGGTATTATCAATAACCAATTCATTTGTCATCCCAATATCAACAAGATTTTCATCTGAATTGTTTTCTAGTCCTAAATCAAAATTAAGATTATCAATAGAAGAAGTTCCATCTGCGTTAATGTCAATGGTTGAGTTGTCGAAGTTTAAATCAGAAAGATTGTTTGCTTCATTTATTTTTTCTTCTGTCAATTTAATATCTAAATCTTCAACTGGTGTTGTTGGTGAATTTATTGCAGAGATGTGGCTTAAATCTTCAAGATTTTCAGTTGTTTCTGGTCTGAACTCTTCAACTGGTCCGCCTTCAATGTTGCCAAAATCAACGGCTTCTTGTTCAATATTTTCGTATCCTTTTGAATTTGTATCAACCGCTTTAAGTTCTGTTAAATCTGTTGGCGCATCTGTTTGACCAGCTTTTTCTGCTTCTAAATCTGCCTCTATTTTTGCATTTGATAAATCGTAAGCTGCGATGTGTTCAGGAACATCATTTGCGTTTGTTGTTGTTTTTGCATAGTCGATTTTATCAAGATTTGTATGTTGAGATTCTAGATTCTTTTTAACAACATCATCAACAATATCCCCTGCAACTCCTGCAAGCTTCATTGCTTCTGTTGATGCGGTTCCTGCTACATTTGCTTCTGCCGCTCCAGAAATTGCTGTTGCGGCTGTGGCAGCTGTTGTTGCTGTTTCAATTGTCTTTTTGAGGGCATCTCCAACTATTTTAGATAACGGATCTTCATTTTTTGGTTGTTCTGTTTTTGCTTCTTCTTTAGGAGTTTCATTTTCTATTGGAGTATCTTCATCAATATTCTCTAAATCAATTGATGAATCCATATCAAGGTCAATATCAACATCCATATCTAAGTTTTCTTCTACGTTATCTTGAACAGGGAGAATATCTTCTTCAACATGTGTTTCTTCTGTTACGATTGGAGTTGGTTCTTCTTCTGGCTGATCAACATTTGTTGTGCTGTTCATTAAATCTTCTTCATCATCTGTTGTATCGTCTGAGAAGAATGATTCATCAAGCACCATTTCCTCCTCTTCCTCGTCAGTGTTAGAAAAATCTAAATCTGTTACAACTTCATCCTCTACATTTTCTTCAATGGAATCTTCTTCTGTTGAAATTTCTTCTCCTAGAGGTTCTTCTGCATCCTCCGTAGTTTCTTCTTCGTTTTCCTCTGTTGATTCTTCGTTTTCTTGAGGCTCGTTGTTTTCAGTATTTTCTTCAATTGTAAGAACTGGTTCGCCAGCTGGTAATTCTTCTAATTTACTAGCAAAAGAACTCCCAACGCTATAAGAAAGAGTTTCAAAATTATCAAATTCTAAAATGCTATCTCTTAAAGAGTCACTAAGCATTAAAAGACTTATTAATTCTTGTTCTTCTGCTTGAGAAATATTGTGGTCAGCCATAGAGATAAATAATTCTCTAGCATGTAGAGTATCTTCTTCTGAAATCCCTTTATCGGTATTTCCAGTAAAGTTTTTAATATATTGAGTTAATTTTTCTGGGGAAGATAACTTTTCTTTTTCAATAAAATAATAATCAGAATTTTGTTTGTTTTTGTTTATTCTTGCTGGTTCAAAATAACCTAAGAATTCTACAAACTTGAAATCTGGAGATAATTTCATAGCAAGGTAAATGTCAGGTTCAATACCTAATTTTGCATGGCTTTTTGGAATGAAAATTTGATTTTCATCAAAAACAACTCTAACATCAAGATGAATATTTGGAAGCATAATATCAGCTATATCAATCTTTTCTAATATTTTAGAAATAGAGTGTAGGTTGTGTGTTTCTGTTGTATCAATTCCTTCAGATGCCAGATATTTGCTAGCTAATTCTGCTCCTAGTGCATTGATATAAGCTCTATTTTTAACTTCTTTTTTTACGAAGCTTCTAGACATAAATTCTGCTTCTGTTTTGTTTTCATTCTCAATATAAATTATAGCTTGTTGTTTTTGTGCCATTTTTAATTTCTCCTCTTCCCATGTATATAGATGGCACGGGATTATAAAATATTCCAAAATTAATGTAAATTTTTGTAACGAAATCTTGCAAATAATATTCCAGAAGGTCAAAATAAAGTCGTTAGGTGTTTTATTATGAGAGAGTAAAATAAGTGTATAGGAGGTTCTCTGATGTCTATGATGGTAAATCCCGTGTCTATGAGTAGTGTACGTTTTTGTGGTGGTACAGAAGGTTCTGATATTTTAGGTCGCCCAGGAAAATTTGCTAATGCTAACCCATCAGCAGAAGCTCCAGCAGCTGAAAAAGCTCCAAAGAAGAAATCTCATAAATTATTGAAAACAATTGTCGGTTTAGCTGTTGTTGCAGGTGCGTTAGTTGCGTTACCTAAAGCTTTCCCTAATGCGATTAAGGTTTTAGGTGAAGATGCAATGAAGAATGCTACATTCACTCAAAAAGCTGGTCACTATTTAGCAACAGTTGGTGAAGCTATTGGAAAATATACTTATGAACCAATCGCTAAACTATTCAAAGGCAAAGAAAAAGAAGTTGCTGAAGCGGCTACAAACGTTGTTGCATAGATAAGAGAATGAATTTATAATTGAAAAGGTCGTAAGGAGTAATCTTTACGGCCTTTTGAAATTATTTATCTTCTAAAAAATCTGCTAAGATTACGTTACTTACAAGAATTCCGTTAGGGGTTAATGAATATCCGCCTTCTGTTTTTTGAATAAGTTTTAATTTCTCGTATTTATTTAATATAGATTTGTATTTTTGATCAAAATCTATATTATATTTATGGTTTATTTTTGATACCGTGATTCCTTTCATTTCTCGGAATCCTAAAAATATCTCTTCTTCAAGTTTTTCCTGTGTTGTAAGTAGTTTTTCTTCTTGGTGTTTGATTGGATTTTTTATATATTGTTCAATTGTCTCAATATTTCCGTATCTAATACCATTTGTATAGCCGTGTGCTGATACCCCAAAGCCGTAGTATTCCTCATTGTTCCAGTAATTTAAGTTGTGCCTTGAGTTGTAGTTAGGGCGAGAAAAATTACTTACTTCATAGTGTTCAAATCCTTGGTTTGTTAATAATTTGATAGCCCCAAGATACATATCTGCTTGAATATCATCATCTGGAAGATTTTGTGGCATGTGGTTATAAAAGAAACACCCTTCCTCTATTTTTAACCCATATAATGATATATGTTGAACTCCTAAATCGATAGCCTGTTTAAGGTCAGAATAAAACATTTCAGGGGTTTGATTGGGTAATCCATATATAAAATCTAAACTAATATTTTCAAATCCTGCATTTTGAGCTATTTTCACTGATTCAATTACTTGTTGTGCATTGTGCCTACGGTTAATTTGTTTTAAAAGTTTATCATCAAATGTTTGGCAACCAAGACTGATTCTATTTATGCCGAGGTCAAAAAGTTCTCGTAAGTAGTCGTAGTTTACTCCTTCTGGATTCAGTTCAGTTGTGATTTCAGCGTTGTGATCTGGTTTGAACTTCTTTAATATTTTTGCAAAGTCTTTAGCAGTAAGAATTGAAGGTGTTCCTCCTCCCAAATATATGGTGTTTAGGAGTTCGCCTTTATAATAATAATCAATTTCTTGCAACAATGCTTCTATGTAGCTGTCCTTGAGTTCCAATTTGTTGAATGAAACAAAGGAGCAGTAGTGGCATTTTGATTTGCAAAAAGGTATGTGAATATATGCACTTTTAACCATACAATTATTATAGTATGTAAATAAATTTATCCCAAGTTTTCTCTAATGTGAAGTTTTGTTAATTGTCTGTATTCCTCTTGTAGTAAGTGCTTTCAACTTTTAGCACATGGTTTTTGTTGAAAACATTAAAGTTCAGCTGGATGAATGCCGATAACCCATGTGCGTAAAAGTAATAAGGTATATTAGAAAGGTAAAAAATGACAACAATATGTGTTAGAGGTAAGCCAGGATGAACGTTTAGTGGCTATAAATCTTAGAAAAAGTCGTGAATATTACAAAATCTTAACAATTCTAGAACCCAGTAATGACAAGGGTTTATGAGAGTAATATATACTTCTTCTATATTTTATAGTCAATTTTTCAATACAAAAAGTTTTTATTAAAACATAGTGAAAGTAATACAAGTTTCTATAGAGAAGAAAGGATAGAACAATGAGTGATTATTGGAATGTGGATGCTTATCAAAAGAAGGATGTTCAATTTCAGTATGTTGTAAAACCATCAGATGATGAAACTCAAGGTGCAACAGCCGCAAATCAACAAAAAAATGAACCTGTTGTTCAAGGACAAAAAAAGGCAACTACTGATGAAGTTAAATTAGAAAATAAGAAACCAACAGAAGCAGATAATGTAAGCAGACGTTCAGCAGCTATAGTGAATGAAAGTGAAACTAAAAAAACTGCAAATACTGCTTATGGTGCAAAGTTAGCTGGTTCAATTGAAGATAAAAATTTAAAAGAAGAAGCTTTAGCTATGACAGAAGCTATCAATAAAGGTAATGAAGCAAAAGCTGCTGAGAGTTATGCAAGATTGCAAAAAGCTGGAGTATTTACAGAAGAAGTTGGCAAACCTCCTTATGCTGAAGCATTAGAAAATCGAATTCAAGAACAAAAAAATCAAGAATTAGCTAAAGATGTTGTTGATGATATGAATACCAATAAGGGAATGAAAGACATTTCCTCAACATACGAAAGTACTATTGGTTTGACCAAAAAAGAAGTAAAAGAAAACTTTAAAAAGTTGGGCATTGATGATGTTCATGGTGCAGGTAAAATTGCAAAAGCCGCTCGTAAAAATAAACAACATATTGAAAAGCAATTAGCTTTGAAAAATGTTATTGTTGACGATGGCACAGATAAAAGCAAGCTATACATATTTGCAACTCAAGATGATGACTATCTTCAATTTACAGGAACTGCAAAAGATGCATACAAATTTGCAAAAGAACATTCTGCTGAAATTTATGGCAAAGAATGGGATAAAAAAGCCCCTCCAGCAGCTTATATGTCACAAAAAGGTTATGCCGCAGCTGAAAAATTGAACGAATTAGCTGAAAAAGATGGTAAGGGCTTTATATTTGATGGCAAAATTGATATTAAAAAAGCTCAAGCTTATGCTAGAGAAAAAGTTTCTATGGCTGGTGACAGGGGTGACCAAAATGAACTTAAAGCTCTTGCTGGTGAATTACA
>ERZ1024349.120-NODE-120-length-11399-cov-23.065497_pt1 | contig 11399 bp, 8 predicted proteins | sample MGYA00520789_ERZ1024349 | MGnify/ENA primary metagenome ERZ1024349 (study PRJEB33242, sample SAMEA3444257) | Homo sapiens | biome: Host associated; feature: Gastrointestinal tract; material: Stool | place: Uganda | collected 2011-01-01 ...
CGACCACCGAGATCTACACTCTTTCCCTACACGACGCTCTTCCGATCTGGTAACGTAAAAAAAGTTGACACCGTAAAAGGCAAAGTAGTTGTTGAAGGTGCTAACATGGTTACTAAAGCTCAAAAACCTCAACCAGCAGCAGGTATTCAAGGCGGACTTATCAAATTAGAAGCTCCATTGGATTCTTCAAATGTAATGGTAGTTTGCCCAGCTTGCGAAAAAGCTACAAGAGTAGAAATGAAAGTTATCGATGGCAAAAAAGTTCGTGTTTGCAAAAAATGCGGTGAACAACTAGATGCTTAATGTGCAACTCGTTGCGACATTAATACCAATAGTAAAGGAAAAGAAAAATGACAGTAACAAAAAACTTAAAAACAAAATACACTGAAGACGTAGTTCCAGCTTTGAAAGAAAAGTTTGGCTACAAAAACGATCACCAAGTTCCAAAATTAGTAAAAATCGTTTTGAACATGGGTGTTGGTGAAGCTTCACACAACTCAAAAATTGCAGAAGCAATTGAAGCTCAATTAACAAAAATTGCTGGACAACACGCAGTAGTTACAAAAGCTAAAAAATCAATCGCTTCATACAAATTGAGAGAAGGAATGCCAGTTGGAGCAATGGCAACATTGCGTGGCGAAAGAATGTATGATTTCTTGCAAAAATTAATTTGCGTAGTTCTTCCAAGAATCAGAGACTTCCGTGGTATCAGCCCAAAAAGTTTTGATGGAAGAGGAAACTATACATTAGGCTTGAAAGAACAAGCATTGTTCCCTGAAATCACTTATGAAGAAGTAGATTTAGTTAAGGGTATGAACGTTTCAGTTATCACAACTGCTGAAACAGATGAAGAGGCAAGAGAATTGTTAAGACTTCTCGGAATGCCATTCAAAGGTAGTCACAAACAATAAGTACAAGATAGGAGAAATTCATGGCTAAGAAAGCGATGATTAACAAAGAACTTAGACGAGAAAAACTTGCTGCTGCCGGAAAATACCCAACAGTAAGACTACACAACAGATGCAGTATCTGTGGCAGACCTCACGGTTTTCATAGAGATTTCGGCTTGTGCAGAATCTGTTTAAGAAAAATGGCTCACCAAGGTTTGTTGCCTGGTGTAACAAAAGCAAGCTGGTAGTTTGTTTTAGCTGTTATTCAGAGTTAATAAGTTTAAAAGAGCGGTAGTAATACCGCTCTTTTTTAGTTCTAATCTCCCAAAGAAATTTTATTTTTATTGTATTGTAAATAAATGTAAATACAAATTTAAAGTGGCGAAAACTCAGTTATAATGCTGTTTATGTTATGTTATGTTATGTTATGTTATGTTATGTTATGTTATGTTATGGGGTTCTATCTAAAGTTTTATGCTAAATATTCCGAATAATTATTTATAAGATTAGATAAAATGTAGGAATTTTAATGGCAAATCAATACGATATTACTCAAAAGAAAAGTATATCTGTTCAAAATCAAAATAATAAGAAAAAGACGAATGTGCCTCAAGCTAAGAGTAAAAAAGCTCCGAATTCAATTATGACTTCAAAGCAAAATGACAGAAAGAATGAACTTAAAGCTTTGGGATTAATAAACAACAAAGGGGCTGGTTCTAAAGTCAAGTCTAAAAATGGTAACGTTTATACTGTGATTGGTCAAGCCACTAATGGTCGTAAAATTGTTCAGAATGATAAAGGGCAAATTCAAGTAATTGCACATGATGGAACTTTATTAAAAAAGAGCTATGTCCAAAATACTGCTAATAAGCACCAAACAAAAAGTCCTTCTCAAACAACATTAAATAGTTTGAGAAAAAATTTAAATACTGCAAAATCATCATTTAAAAAGCAACTTGAAGATGATGGTTGGGCTGGTGATTTAGCTGATGGTGTCAGTGCATTGTGGGGCTCTAAAAATAGAGCATCTAAAGTGCGTGTAGATATTGCAAATGAAGAAAATAGATTAATGCAATTGTCTGCTGCTGCACAAAAAGGTGATGCTAATTTTAAAGCAAAATTTAAGCAGTTATATGGTGTAGATTATAACCAAGCTGCAATTGACAATTATAATAAAAAGCCAACAGCTGAAAATTATAAAAAAGCCTATGGCTCCAAATATCCAGATATTAGAGCTAGAGTACAAAATTATAACAAATCTCAACAAACAGGAGCGGAGGTGGTAAAAACTGCTGCGAAAGTTACAACAGGGGTGGCTGTTGGGATTGCAACTGGAGGTACTGGGTTTGTTGCAATGGGAGTAGCTGCTGGGGCTACGACTTTGGCTTCTGTTGCAATTGAAGAAAGTGATAGATATCGCATAACATCTGGTAAAGGTTTTAGAAAAGGAACCAATCACAAGAAAATTTTTAAAAGTGCATTGTGGGATGGTGCATCTGTATTAGCTGGTGGTGCTGTTGGTAAAGTTGCAGCAACTGCGGTCAAAGGAACTACAACGGCTGCGAAGGTTGGTCGTGCGGCAATAAATGCAACAGGTGATGTTGGTGTTGGTGCGGCTCAAGAATATTCCGAAACAGGACATGTAACAGCTCAAGGTGTAATTTCAAATGCTGCAATGAGTGGAGTTGGTTCAGCGGTATCAAGTGGTCTTTTAAAAGAAGCAAAGGCTAAATTCGTAAGAAATTTTAGCAAAGGTAAGAAAGCCACTTCAACACCAAAAGTAGCTACAAACAAAGTAACAACCAATAATAATGCAAGCAAAACAAAAAATATCGCTCCTCGTCAAATGTATAATGAAAATGGAGAAATGCTTGCAGGTGGTAGTTTCTTCCACAAATTTTCACCATCCAATTTATTTGGACACTCAAAAACAAAATTATCTCCAAGAGATTTAATGAAGCAAGCTGAAAATAACATTTCTAAACAAGTAAAAGAAGGTGACCCTGGAAGCGTACATATTTCAAGAAAATTGCATGACGAATTAAGCACTCCTACGATAGCAAAAGAATTTCCTTCTAGCATAGACTTAAATAGTATAAATTCTCATATAAAATCAGGCGAAGTTTGTGCGGTTGGTTCAGGCACAAATCAAAAACTATATGTTAATAACAATGGCACAGCTCAAGAAATACAACTATCAAGAGAAACCTTTGATAGATTATTCCCTCAAGGCGGCTTTTCAATGACTTCGCAAAAAGCTAATAATAACTGTTGGATTTTATCTAGAATTAATGCAATGACAGGCTCTAATACAGGTAAAGCTGAACTTTATTCAATGTTTAAAGAATTGCCTAATGGTGATGTCCAAATATTATTGCCTAATAGTAATAAGCCAATTACATTCCCTAATGGCAAACCTTTAGAAACAAATTCTGCAAGACAAATACAAGAAGGTGGAGCCCCTGGGGTTGAAATGTTACAACAAGCTGTTCAAGCTAAAAGAATTCAAAAAGCTGAAAAAACACCAGTTTCGAATATTGAAGATTGTGGTATTGAGAAATTAAATGCTCAAGAAGGCTTACAGGACTTTGATACCACAGCTACAGCTATGATACTTGATAATAAAAAATTTGAAACAGCGAGAGTTAATCCTGATCAATATGATAAATTAGAAAATACTTTGTCTTCGTTTAATGCGAGAGAAGATATGGGAACAGTAACATTTGAGAACCATGCTAGAACTCTTGTAGATTATAATCCGCAAACCAAAATGGTAACATATCACAACCCATATAATGGTGGGGTTGATATTACTTGTCCACTTGAAGATTTAAAGAAAAAATTCGCCCATTTTGCAGTTTCTAAATCAAAACAAAAAACTACAACAAAAAATACTGTGACTCAAACTGTATCAGACCAAGTTCAAAATACAGTTCAACAAGCAACAACAAAACCTAAAACGAGAGTAGAATTACCAAATGATAAGCCCGTAACAAGAGTTGAAAACACTACAAAAAATACTGAACCTCAGACTGTTTCTGCTCAAACTCAAGCTACTCCTATGCGTAAACGTGCAATTCCAAAACCTACAGAAAATAAAACAAATATTGTAAGAGATAATTTTAGAGAAATTGCCAAAACCGCAGATGGAACACCTATCAATGCAATGATTTCTGGGAACAGTGTTGTGATAAATAAAAATGGTAAGACTCTTGAAATACCTTTGTCAGAAATTAGAGAAAACAGTTTCTATAAAAATTCTGAAGTAAGCTTGTATAGTATTAATGAAACGAGTACAAATTCATACATTGTAATAGAAGCCGACAAATATGGTGTTATTAGCACTAGAAGCGTTAAAAATGATGATGAAATGTATAAGTTGATGGATAGTTTTGAAAATAAATTAGCACAACAAACTACACAAACACCTAAAACAAGAGTTAATACCCAAGTGGAAGCAAAAACTTCTCAGACAACTTCAAGTATGACAGAAGGTTCTGAAATCTATAGAACAGGAATCTCTAAAAATGACTCAATGAATACTTTAGTGCAAAGATATTCAAAAGAAGATAAAGATTTAAAAAACAGATTGTATGATTTAGATATTACAATGTCCCAAATTGAAGATTCAACAATTCAAAAGCTAATTAATGAAGAATTAGAAGATTTGGCTAAAAACCGTTCTCTTTCAAGTTTAAACTTCAGTCATAAAATTGAAGATATGCAAGAATTGGTAGATGCGGTAAATGTTCGTAATGGTAAATATAATATTAATGATATAGATTCGGATAATTATTTTGATAGGTATCATGATTTTATTAAATATGCGAGTAAAGATGGCAAAAGTTTAGTTAAACCTAATGGCGATATAGACGAAAAAGTTTTGCAAGATGCACTTGGAAATATAAATACTTATGCAGCTGATGTTGTTCGTGATAGTTTTGATGCAAGGAAAGTTTTTGTATCTAATGAAAAAATAAAGAATATTGTTGCCAACTTGAAACCTGATGATAAAGTTTGGACAGTTGCAAAGAAACGTCAAATGGCTGATTTAAAATATGTAAAACAGGATTTCAAAATGGCAAACGCTAATACTCCTTTGGTTACCTTTTTAGAACACCAACCAAATTCGAAAGCAGCTCCTTATTTATATGATAAATATTTGTCAGATTTGAAAACTAATGGATTTTCTGAAGAAGCTATTTCTTTATGCAAAAATTTAAGTGATAAGTATAATGTACGAGTTTTTCTATCTTCACAAGAAAATCCAGAACTTGCATTAAAAGAAGTTACCAAAGAACTTGAGAAATGGCACAGTGTAAGTGCAGGTAGAGCAAAAATGCCTGCAACTATTAATTTTAGTAAAATTAATTCAATGTGGTTTTCAATTGGAGAATATGGTACTCGTGGAGGACGTGCTTATTCCAGAATGTCAGAAAATGGCGGTGTATGTTTCAAAGAGCAAACTGCAGAGGCTGTAAGAAGATCTTTTAGGCATGAAATTACCCATTCTAATGATACCCGTATGATATTGAATGAAGACAATTTACCTGATGGTTATAATTATAATGAAATCTTTCCTGAACATAGTTTGGGTGAACTTCCAAAAGTTGATAATTTGAAATATGCAGATGAACTTCGAAGAGCAGGAATTTCAGATAAATATATTAGTTATGCTCATACAAGACCAATAGAGTTGATAGCTGTTGCTTCTGAAGGTGATATGTCAACATATTCACCTGAATTTAAAAAAGTTTTGGTTGATTTTGGCATGCCTAAATGGTTATTCAATATTGATGGAAAGGTTGCTAATTCAAGTTCAAGAGGTATTAATTTAACTAAATCACAACAAACTACAGCTCAACAGATTACAGCAAGACCTAAAATGAGAGTTGAATTGGATAAACCAATGACAAAACCAGAAGTTGCTCAAAAAAGAACTAGCTCTCCTCAATTAGAAATCCCACAAGGCTTTAGAGATAATGGTAAAATCTTGGGTAAGAGAAGTATTATTGATGATTCTGGAGTTGTAATGATTGAAAGAAATGGAGCATGGAAAAGACTCAACTAAATACTTGATGATTTTATCTTGGTTAATGTTAAAATTATCATAGGAGATTTTTATGCCTACAAATATGACTGATACCCAAGAATTAAAATTTTTGGAAGAAAAAATTAAACTCGCTGAACAAAATGGACAGCCTATTGAAAAATATATATTACGAGAAATTGAAATATTACAAAAAGCAATAGATACTTTTGTTGAGCAAGCAAAAGAAAGAAATAATCTAGATGAATTTGATATTGGCGAAATTGAAATTAGGCAATATGCTACTATGCGTCAGCTTGCTCAAAAAATTAATTATCCTACCGAAAAATTTGATACTGCAATAAAGAATATTAAAATTAAACTCTTTGGCGAGGAAGGTTATAATAATTTTTTCTCTGAATAAATGGTTTAATATAATAAAAACCCCTGTATCTTAAGTGTTGACAGAAATTACGACAAGTGTTAGTATTAATTCCAGTTTTATGTTTAGGAGAATGGATTATGTTTTACGGAGAAGAAGAACAAAAAGTGAATGGAGATTCCATGAGTGACATAAATGCTGAGTTGGAGCATTTTAACTGGGGTGCTTTTTTCTTAGGTTGGATATGGGCTATATTTAATGGTGCATGGCGTGATATATGGCCAGTATTTCTTATCCAAGTATTGTTTTTTATTATTGGACAATTCTTTTTGGGATTTGTTTTCGGTATTCTTTTTCTTCTTTTGGAAATATATATTGGGAAAAAGGGTAATGAATGGGCTTATTATGGAACTAAAAAATGGAAAAATTTAGAACATTTTAGAAAAGTCCAACGAAATTGGGTAGGGGCATCGATTGCTGCAAGTATAATTTTAAACTTTAGTTTGACTTTTATCGTGATGTTATTTGGTATGTCTTTGGCTGCAAATCCTGCGTTTAAAGCTCGTAAAAAAGCCCAAGCAAAACAAGCAAAAAAACTTGAAAAGTCCTCTGAATATCCAACTATCAGTGTTTCTAAGGGTATAAATTATTCATTCTCAACGATAAAACCAGAAACTTTGGATTATTTGAAATCTCGAAGCGAATTTAAAGATTATTTTGATGGTAAAAAATTAGTAATCTATTTTACAGGTGCGGATTGTCCTTATGCTCAAGTTTTTGAAAAAGCTCTGGAGCCTATCAAAAATAGTTCTACTATGTCATCAGTTTTTAATTTTTATGCAGCAGAAGCTTCTGGAATGAAAACTTTCTCTTCTCAAGAAGATGCTCAAGCTGATATAGATTTTAATAATTCATGTCATGAATTCTGTGTTATAAATACAAAAAATGGTCAAATGTTTGCAATTGATGGTGTTGGGGAAACAGAAGCCTCAACAGTGGGATTGATTTTATTTCAATTAGCAAATTGGTAAAAATGAGTAATCTATTCTCAGAATAAATAAAAGGGGCATGCAATACGCATGTCCCTTTATGGTTTAATTATAATAGTTATTAAAATTCTAAAAGAACTTTTAGAGTATCTTTTTCTTTATTCTTTTCAAATCCTTCTAGTGCATTATCAATTGAATATGTTGCAGAAATTAGCGGAGAAAAATCAATTCTTTCTGATTTAAGCATTCTCAATGCTGCTGGGAATTGTCCGCAACGTGATCCAAGAACTGTTATTTCATCAATAACAATTGGAGCTAAGTTGAATTCTTTTGATGCTGCAACAGTACTTTTTAAAACTAAAACACCACGTGGTTTTGTTAATGCTAAAGCTGTTTCAAAGCCAGAAATTGAACCTGTTGCTTCTACAACAACATCGTATTTTTTCTCGATTGGAAAATCGTTTAATAATGAAGTTTCAACTCCTTGAGCTTTTGCAATATCAAGTTTGTTTTGGTGTTTCCCAACTAATGTTACATCAATATTTTGAGCATTAAGTGCCAAAGCAGTGATTAAACCAAGTTTTCCATCGCCTAGAACTACAACTTTTTCAAATGGTTTGATGTGGTGTTGTTCTGTGATTTCTAACGCAGCTGCAAGTGGTTCAACAAAGACTGCTTGGCAATCTGGCACGTTTTCAGGTACTTCAAAAAGCACTTCTGTTGGCATTGTAAAATATTCTGCAAAAACACCGTCTTTTCTGAAAATTCCAAGAGTGTGTCTATCTGGGCAGTGTCGATATAATTTTTCTGCACACCATGGGCAATTTGGCTCTTTGCAACCATAGCTAATTTCTGGAACAACTCGTTTGCCAACTAGTGATTTGTCTTCTCCATTTACTTCTTCAACTACCCCAACGGCTTCGTGACCAAGGATTCCATCGTACCCCATGTATCCTTTTGTGATTTCGTAATCTGTATTACAAATTCCCGCTAATGTCACTCGAACAAGTGCTTCTCCTTTTTTAGGAATTGGTTTTTGGTAATCATTTACCAATTTTAATTCGTTATCTTTTGTGAATACTACTGCTTTCATTTATTTATCTCTCCTTTTTTTAATCTTCTATGGCTTTCCAATCTTTGGAAACTTTGTTTAAAACTTTTGACGTATCGTCTTTCCCCAGTAGAATTTCTTGAACTGCGGCATTTACGATATTATTAATATCTTTTTGTCCTTTTTGAGTTTTGAATACTGGTTGAACTTTGTTTAATTGTTTTGCACTGATTACTCTTGCTTTTGACATTAAATCATTGCTGTCGTATTTTGTGTAAAAATCATTCTGAAGAGTTTTTTGATTAACAGCAAGAACATTGGTTAGTTTTGCGAGTTCAAGTTGATTTTTATCATTTGTTAAAAATAGTGCAAATTGTAAGGCTTCATCTTTGTGTTTTGCACGAGATGGAATAACAAAATTCATCAAAGAAAAATCATTTTGCCAAAGTTCTCCTGTGATTTGTGGTGCAATGTCTGTATTTGCATATGTTGATGGAGCATTTTCTTTTATCATGTTTAAAAAGTTTGCTCCCGCTCCTATAAGAAGTATATTTTCAGACATATATTTTTCTAGTGCTTCTTGGAGTGTCATTGTTACAGTTTCTTTTGGGATTAAATCTTTTGAATACATTGTACGAAATTTATCAAACACTTCAACTGATTTTTTTGAATTTATTGCGGTTGAATTTGCACATCCATACTTGTTTAATATTTTTAGCATTGTGTCATTTTCTGTTATATTTGGCAAGAAAATATATGCTCCAGTATTTTTTCTTACTTGTGGTGCGAAGTTTTTTATTTCATCGTAAGTTTGGGGAATTGTGATTTGTGCTTTATTTAGAAGTTTTTTGTTATAAATAGTGATTGCACTTGTTGCATACCAAGGAATTGAGTATATTTTCCCATTGGTTTTCAAGGAATTAAGAATTTCTTGGTTAAATTGGGTAGTTTTTTCTTGCGGAATTTCTTGTAATGCTCCTTTGTGTGCAAGTGTAGAAGAAAAATCAGGATTAAGGTTAACCAAATCTGGAGGATTATCACTGAGAACCGAAGCTAAAGTTCTTTTTTCTCCCTCAGAAAAAGGTACATCTACCCATTTAATTTTAATGTTAGGGTTTTCGGCTTCAAACTCTTTTATAACGCCATTTATATATGGTGCAAAATCATTCATTTGGAGAGTCCAGAAAACAACTTCATTATTCTCTTGCTTTTTTGAAAAAACAAAGAATATACTTGTTAAAAGTATCAATGTGGTAACAATTACAATCCAAAAATTTTTATTCAAATTAATATTCCTTTGTAAAAAATACTTACCCCTGTTATAATTATACTATGAATAATTTATTTACGGCATTAGAAAATCAAAATAAGCAAATCCCACTTGCGGAAATATTAAGACCAAAAACTATTGAAGACTTTTTGGGTCAAAGCAATGTGATATCTCCAAATAGTCCGATTTTAAATTTGCTCAAAACGAATAGATTATTTTCTCTAATTTTCTGGGGAACTCCAGGATGCGGAAAAACAACTTTAGCAAGGCTTATTGCCACCAAAACTAATGCGAATTTTATAGAGATTTCTGCCGTAACCTCTGGGGTTAAAGATATAAAAGATGCTGTTGATAAGGCTAAAGAAGCTCTTCGTGCGGGACAAAAGACAATTTTGTTTATCGATGAAATTCACAGATACTCTAAAACTCAACAAGATGCACTTCTTCCTCATTTGGAAAATGGAACATTATTTTTAATTGGTTCGACAACCGAAAATCCGTCATTTCAAGTCGTCCCTGCATTGCTTTCAAGGGTTCAAGTTGTTCGCTTAAATCCTATAAATGATGAAAGCATGGCTCAGATTATTAAACGAGGATTTAGTTATTTGGCAACGCATTATACTTTGATGGAATGTGAAAGTGGAGTTTTAGATTTTATTATAAATTTAGCTCGTGGAGATGCTCGTTACGCACTCAATATTGTTGAGAATGCGTATTTTGCAAGTGATTTGAGGGATAACAAAAGAATTCTGACGGTTAAAACAATTGAAGAAATTTGTCAGCAACGCAATACAAGATATTCTCGTCAAGAACATTATGATTGTGCTTCTGCTTTTCAGAAGAGTTTAAGAGGAAGTGATCCTGATGCTGCAATTTATTATTTGGCGAAAATGATTGTTGCGGGTGAAGATCCTAGATTTATTGCAAGACGTTTAATCACTTGTGCTGCTGAAGATGTTGGAAATGCAGATCCAAATGCGTTAAATGTTGCAGTTAATGCTTATAAAGCGGTTGAACTTTTAGGGCTTCCAGAGGGAAGAATTCCACTTGCACAAGCCGTGATTTATGTTGCAAGAGCTAAAAAATCTAATGAGGCTATTTGTGCAATTGATATGGCTTTATCTGATATTTCTGCTGGAAAAGATTTTGCACCTCCAATGCATTTGCGGGATGCACATTATAAAGATGCACAAAAATATGGTTTCGGGGTTGGTTATGTATATTCCCATGAAAATCCCGAAGTAGAGCAACAGTTTTTGCCTGATGAATTAATCGGAACTAAATATACAAGAGATTAATTTATGCCATTGCTAGTGCCATTATCATTTCTTCTTCTTGAAGGTTATAAACGGCATCTAACAATAATGGGATAAGCTCTGGATCTTCATTGTATGTTCCTTCAACTTTAATATCGTTCCCAAAGAGTTTTTTATTTTTAATTCTCAAAGACATGTTATCGCTAGATAATTTGTAACCAACAAATTTTGAATCTAATTTAACATTAATATCTTTGTCTTTAAATTTTCCTTTAATATTATATCCGCCCCAACTTTCAGATGCTTTTAGGTCAACAGGTTCGCCTCCAATATCTCCAACGATTTTTTTTGAGAAGATACTTTCTTTAATTGTTAAATTAATATCTTTGCCATTCACATTTCCAGTCAATGTGTTACTTTTAAGAAATTTCCCATTGTTGCATATTGAAAAATTTGTATCTCCAACAGTCCCTTTAAGGGTTCTTTTGGTTAAGGTTGTTGAGCAAGATACATTAAATTTTTGATTTGCAAA
>ERZ1024349.122-NODE-122-length-11330-cov-12.184745_pt1 | contig 11330 bp, 8 predicted proteins | sample MGYA00520789_ERZ1024349 | MGnify/ENA primary metagenome ERZ1024349 (study PRJEB33242, sample SAMEA3444257) | Homo sapiens | biome: Host associated; feature: Gastrointestinal tract; material: Stool | place: Uganda | collected 2011-01-01 ...
ATCAAAGATTTCGGTCCTCCCACAACATATGGGGAGGACAAGAAATTAAATGAAATTTTCTCAAAATGACTAAATTGAAAAATTTATCACTGATTTCCCTCTCCAAGGGAGAGAGAGAAATTGTCTTTGAGCCATTGGCGAAAAGTTACAATTTCGAGAGAGGGTTTTTCATTATTACTCAACCAACCCCTCTCCCTTAATCCCTCAGCCCTTGGGGAGGGAAACAAGTAAACATAATCAACTTATCCACTTATCGACCCATAAACTTCAACATAAACGAAATGCCCAAAACAGTTGCAGTTGTTTTGGGCAAAATTTGTCTAAGAATGTCTGGTAGTCGTTCTATTCTTTCACGAAATCGTTATTATGGAAGTGCAAAAGTTTTGCTAAATTCCATTGTCTTTGTTGGATATCTTGAATATGTTCTTTAATCTGGTCTAACTCTCCAACCAGAGTTTGCAAATCTTTGTTCCGTCTTACATAAACTTGGGAAATCGGCATCACCTCCAGCTCGGTTTCTTCAGTCCATGAAGGTAAAAAACATCCTGCTTCAAACATTTTCTTTTCGTCCATAGTCATCACATATCTCCAAAATCTTCAGCTACGCTATTATCTGTTCTCGTCGGTTAACAATGAATGAAAGAAGTCTGTTAACTTGAAATTACCATACTTGAAAGCATAAGGCTTCTTTGAATATTCACTGTTTGAAATCTTGTTTAATGTATTCATTTCTTCTTGAGATAATGAACCAAAATCAAAACTGGTCATTTCTGCATAATCTAACATTAAATCTTCTACATCCATAATCTTTTTCTCAGACATCGTTTCTACACTCCTTAAAGTTTGTTTTCTAATTACATATTCACTATCGGAATGATTTTGTGAAAACTTTAGAAAATTGATTAGTTTTGTAACAAAATTTAATATTCCATGTCAAAACACAATAAAACACCGCATTTTGAAAAAAAACACGGTGTTAATATTTTTATAAATCTGCAATATTTCTTATGCGATAACTCTTATCCAACCTTCAGGAGCTTCAATTCTTCCATATTGAATACCTGTAAGAGTTTCATACAATTTTTGAGAAATTGGACCCATTTTTTCCATTCCAGATGGGAAACAAATTTCCTTGCCATGGTCAACAATTTTGCCAACTGGAGAAATAACTGCGGCTGTACCACACAAACCACATTCTGCAAAATCTTTTAATTCTGACAAATAAACTTCTCTTTCTTCTGTTTCTAAACCTAAGTATTCTTTTGCCACATACATCAATGATCTTCTTGTGATTGATGGCAAAATACTATCAGATTTTGGAGTTACAACTTTATTATCTTTAGTTACGAAGAAGAAGTTAGCTCCACCTGTTTCTTCTACTTTTGTTCTTGTTAAAGCATCTGGGTATAAGTTTTCATCATAACCGTTCGCATGAGCAGTAACAATTGCGTGCAAGCTCATTGCGTAATTCAAACCAGCTTTAACGTGACCTGTACCGTGAGGAGCAGCTCTATCAAAATCACTAACAGTTAAAGTAATTGGTTTAGCTCCACCTTTAAAATATGGTCCAACAGGAGAAGCAAAAATTCTGAATTGATATTCAGCAGATGGTTTAACACCCATAACAGGTGCAGAACCAAACATAAAAGGTCTTAAATAAAGAGTTGCACCAGTTCCATATGGAGGAACAAATTTCAAATTTGCTTTTACAACTTGTTCAACTGCTTCAACAAATCTATCTTCAGGGAATACAGGCATTTCAAGTCTTTTTGCTGTATCAGACATTCTTTTTGCATTCATATCTGGTCTAAAAACAACAACTTTACCATCAACTGTTGTATAAGCCTTCATACCTTCAAAACAAGTTTGAGCATATTGCAAAACTCCAGCACTTTCATTCAAAACAATATTTGAATCTTCAGTAAGCACGCCTTCGTCCCATTTTCCATCTTTGTAATTTGAAACATATCTTTTATCAGTTTTGTGATAACCAAAACCGACATTTGCCCAATCAATATTTGCCTTTTCTTCTGTTACCATATAAAATACCTTCCTTCTATATTTAAAACTTTTATTTAACCAATTATCTAATTTGAACAGGCATAATCAAACAAATGAAATCTTCATCACTGTTTGGTTTCAAAACTGTTGCAGATAAACTTGCATTCAAACCTATAATTACTTCATCACTTTCAATAATTCTCAAAGCATCTAAAACAAATTTATAATTGAATGCAATCAATAATTCTTCTGCTGTATATTGAATATCAATTTTATCTTCTGATTTACCAGAATCTGGGGTATCAGCAGACAAAGTTAATTCATTATCAGCGAACAACATCTTAACAATACTTGTTTTATCATTAACCATAACTGAAACTCTTTCTAAAGCAGCAATTAATTGAGAAACATTTACGATTGCTTGTTTTGGACTTTCAGAAGGAATTAACTGATTATACTTAGGGAATTGACCATCTAATAATCTTGAAATTGTTAATGTTTTTTCAGTTTTGAAAATGATTGTAGATTTGTCTTTGCAAATTTTAATTGTATCTTCATCAATAAATGATGACATTTTCAAAAATTCATTCAATGTTCTTGATGGTATAATCAACTGAGTTTCTTCTGTGAAACTGCTAGTCAATTTTTCTCTAACACGTGCAAGTCTATTACCATCAGTTGAAGCAATTTCTAAAACTCCATCAGAAAAATCACAAACGATACCAGATAAAAGATTACTTACTTCGTAACCAGCAGCAGCAAATCCAGCTTGTCTAATACCTTTCAAAAATGGTTTTAATTCTACATCAAAACATTTTGTATCATCTATTTCATAATTAGAAACTTCTGGAGGAAATTCAGAAGCAGAAATTCCAATAATATCAAATTTTGATTTTTGACAAGAAATATTTACGTTTGTACCACCATCTTCTGTTTCAATTGTAATTAAATCATTGCTTAACTTAGAAACAATTTCATTTAATTTTTTAGCAGGTAGAGTAATTTTACCAGCTTCAACAATTTGAGCATCAACCGTAGTGATAACTGTTAAAACTAAATCAGTTGCTGTTAAACGTAATTTATTATTTTCTAAAGTTTCAATCAAAATATTATACAAAACAGGTTGAACAGCTTTTTGAGAAGTAGCTCTTTCAACAATTTTGATACCATTATACAAATCTTCTTTGCTTATTACAAATTTCATTCCCTAACACTCCTTAAATGTATTATATACCTAGAATTATAGAATAAATAGACCTAAAAGGGAATAATAATTACAAGATATTAAGGAAATAAAACCCGTTCTCTTTTACACTTTTTAACATTATGTGAAGCAAGGGTAGAAAAAACACTTAAAATATTTTATACTATAAGTGTAGTAAAATTTAATTGATTTGAAAGGTTAGTAGTTTGGGGGATATTCCCTCTATTTGAAGTATTGATTTTAGTGGCTGATAGGTTAGAATTGTTTAGTAATGTAAAAATTAACTAATTATTAGTCAAAAAATTAGTTTCAAGAAACTTATAGTATAAAATTGTAGGTAGTTGCGTTTTGAAAAAAGTAGAAGATGAAAAATTAAATAAATCGACGAAATCGGATAAAAAATCATTAAGCTCGAATCCTATAAAAAGAGTTAAGAGTCCTATTGAAAATGCTCCGATGATTTCTATTGCAAAAAATGCAAATATTACTGAACCTCAAAAAGAAGAGAAGAAAGAATTAGCTACTACTAAAAAGAAACTCGATAAACTAATCAAACCTATTTCTGTTTCTGAACAAAATAGCCTTGAAAGTATTGTCGAAACAATTAACAGTTTTAATACTACAAAAACTAAAGTAAAATCTTATAATTCAGAGTATAAGGCTTTAACTAACCCTATACAAAGCAACATTAATTATTTTGAAATTATGAGAAATATTTCAGATGCTTTTCAAAATAACACTAGTATTGCTGGTTTATTTACACAATTAAATAACATTTTTGTAAATAAATTAAAATGGAATTTTGTAGGTTTTGGACTCTTACACGAAAAATCAAAATGTATCAACCTAAAATTATATAACAACACGGGAAATACTTATTCTTCTAAAATATTTTTATCAGATGAAAATAATCCTATAATAAACAGTTTTTGTCATAAAACAATCGTGGATATTGATAATATAAATTATTTAAACAACCCATATTTAGCTAAATCATCTTCAGTGATATTTCCTATGATGTCAGTACACAAGTGTATTGGTGTTATGCTTGTTGGTCAAAACATCGCAAATATTAACACTAATCTTGTTTCATTTATTTCAAATTATATGGGTATGTTTGTCCATAATATTCAACTACTTGAACAAACAAGCAAATATGCTAATACAGACACACTAACCTCTTTATACAACCACAGAGGTTTCCAAGAAATGTTAGCAAAAGAACTTGCCAAAGCGAAAGATAACAATAATCACTTGTCTGTTGTTATGTTTGACGTTAACAATATTTCTAAAATAAATAGAGAACTTGGTCACGCAAAAGGTGATGAGGTTATCAAACTTTTAGCAGAAAAAGTTAAACAAAACATCAGAAACACAGATTATGCTGGAAGATATGGCGGTGACGAAATCGCTGTAATAATGCCTGATACAGACACACGTGATGCTAAATATCTTGCAGAATATATTACCTACTGTTTATCTTGTTGTTTTGTAGATGATGTTGGACCTGTAAAAGTTTCAGTTGGTATTTCTACATACCCAGATTGTTCATCTGACCAAGAAAAACTTTTAATCTTAGCAGAACAAGCGATGTTTATTTCTCAAGCTAAAGGTTATAAAGAAGGAATGTCAGCAATTGTAAGCTCTTCAGACTTCAATTTCTGGGATGATGTTGCACTAAATTCATTTGCAGAAGTTCTTGCAAAACGTCACTCACAAATTGGTATCAATTTTGAAGAAGAACTTGTTCACAAATTTAATAACGAAGAAATTATAAACCATAACCACTTAATGGAAATGGTAACTTCTCTAGCTGGTGCAATTGATGCTAAAGACCCTTACACAAAAGGTCACTCAACATCTGTATCAAGATACTCTGAAGCATTGGCAAGAGCAATCAATTTACCAGAAAGTGAAGTTGAAAGAATTAAAATTGGTGCAATGCTTCACGATGTAGGAAAAATTGGTATTCCAGAAAGTGTATTGAAAAAACCTGGAAAATTAACAGATGAAGAATGGGAAATAATGAAACAACACCCAGTAATCGGTGCTGAAAAAGTACTTGAACCAAACGAAGCACTAAGAGATTTAATTCCAATCGTTAAATATCACCACGAAAGACTTGATGGCAAAGGTTATCCAGAACATTTGAAAGGTAATGAAATTCCACTTGCTGCAAGAATTGTTTCAGTCGCAGATGCTTATCACGCCTTGGTTAGTGACAGACCATATAGAAAAGGTATGCCGATTGAAAAAGCTTGTGCAATTCTTAAAGAAGGAGCAGGAACTCAATGGGATGCTGATTTAGTTAGACAATTCATTTCAATTGCTCCATCATTAACAGCTCACGTATAACAATAAAATTATTAATAAGAAAATAAAAAGAACTCTTAAATTAAGAGTTCTTTTTTCCTACTACACTATTTTCCTTCTACCACTACAATTTTACATTTTTACTTTCGTATTCAATGCCCATATCTTTTAGAGTTTTAATAAAGTTTTGAGCACAAATACGTTGAGCTTCTGGAGGTACAATTCTCAAAATTTCAACTGTTTTTGAAATTACTGGATCTTTATCGTACCAACGATTATTCGCATTTACGGGTTTAACCATTGCGTAAAATTTATCAATTGTTTCTTTTGAAACTTTTTCTTCAATTTTTTGCAAAAATATTTCTGCTTGAGCTCTCAATTCGGTTTGATAATTTCTCAAAAGCTCAATTACTTCTAATAATAATGGGTCATGGTCGTACCATCTCTTATAAGTAGGACTCATTATGTGTACCCTCCGTTAGGTTTACTTGGGAATCTTCATCTCTACGTTCAATCTTCCCTCCTAACAATCTTATCTTAGTTTCAAAATTTTCGTATCCTCTATCTATATGATGTAGTTTTTCAACGATAGAATTACCATCAGCCATCAACGCAGCAACAACTAATGATGCACCAGCTCTCAAATCACTTGCTGTTAAAGTTGCACCAGTAAGTTTTTTTACACCTTTAATAATAGCGTGGTTTCTATCTTGGTGAATATCTGCACCCATTCTATTCAAATCAGGAACTTGCATAAATCTATTTTCATACAAACTTTCAGTAATAATACCAACACCGTTAGCAGTTGTTAAAAGTGTCATAGCCATAGATTGCAAATCTGTTGGAAATCCTGGGTAAGGTTGAGTTACGAAATTAATTGAATTTAATCTATTTTTGCAACTTACTTCCATAGATGTAGGGTCTAACAATTTAATATTAGCACCCATTTTCAATAACTTATCAGTAAAGAATGTCAAATGAGCTGGGTAAATATTTCTAATAACCCCTTTACCTTTAGTTGCAATAATAGCAGTCATAAAAGTACCAGCTTCGATACGGTCAGGAATTGTTGTATATTCAATTGGATGTAAATCAGATTGTTTAACACCATTGATAACAATTTCAGAAGTACCAGCACCTTGGATATCAGCACCCATAGTATTTAAGAAGTTAGCCAAATCGACAATTTCTGGTTCTTGAGCAGCATTTTGAATTCTTGAAGAACCTTCAGCCAAAACAGATGCCAACATAATATTTTCAGTAGCACCAACAGAAGGTAAATCCAAACAAACTTCAGCTCCAGCAAGTTTAGGAGCTTTTGCATGAACATAACCATTTTCGATTTTAATTTTAGCACCAAGAGCTTCAAGCCCTCTGATGTGGAAATCAACTCTTCTTTCACCAATTGCACAACCACCTGGTAATGCAACTTTTGCTTCTTTACATCTAGAAACCAAAGCACCTAAAACAATAAAAGATGCTCTCATTTTACTAACCAATTCATAAGTAGCGGTAACACTTGTCAAATCAGTAGCATCAATAGTTACAGATTTTTCTACCTTGTCATAATGAGTTTTAGCACCTAATTGCTCAATAACACTCAACATAATATTAACATCAGTCAAATCTGGAACATTATAAATCTTCGATTCACCTTTAGCAAGTAATGCTGCGGCCATCAATTTAAGAACCGAATTTTTTGCACCACCGATTGAAACTTCACCTTTAAGTGGGGTACCACCTTTTATATAAAATCTTTCTACCAATTTAGCCTCCGAAAGAAATCTTCATCATATACTTCAACATATATAATAATACAATCTACAAGGTTTGTTGTAAATAAATTAAATAATGTAAAGAAGAAGTTTTTATTATTTTTCCTCAGAGAGAATTATTTATATATGTAATACTGAGCGTAAAATACTAATCAAATAAACTGGATTGCTTCGCATTCGCTCGCAATGACTGAGTTTGGCAAAGATTTTACGCATTCGTCATACGGAGCAAAGGCGAAGTATTATAGATGAAAATGCCGTGTTCCTTCCCCTTGAGAGAAGTCACAATCTTTTCCCTCTCCTTGGAGACACTAGCTGAACCGACAAAACGAAGTTGAGTCGAGTGTGCCGTATGGCTGATTAATATTTTTTCTTCCTCTCCTTGGGGAGAGGATTGAGGTGAGGGGTTAAACTAAGCAAGTAAAGTTAGAGATTCTTCGGGTAAATTTGTATAGCTATATTCAAATTCCTTTTGCACATCCCTCAGAATGACGTATGCGTTTTGATGCCTTTCTCTCAAATTGCGTCATACTGAGCAAAGCGAAGTATCTCAATCAAAACATTAAGGAAAAATAACTACCCCTCCTCGAAATCAAAGATTTCGGTCCTCCCACAACATATGGGGAGGACAAGGAGAGGGTTATTTATGTAATACAAAAGCGTAAAATATTATTATAAATATAAACGACTTCTCCACTTATTGACTTATCAACTTATAGACTTTATTGAACTTATTCCCTATTTCCCTTCTTTTTCCCTTGAATAATAAACCCCTCTCCCTTAATCCCTCCTCCCTTGGGGAGGGAAACAAGTAATGAACTTATTCCCCTATTTCCTTATTCCTTTTTCCTTTTTAACCAACTTATCCACCTATCCACTTATAGACTTATTGACTGCAATACAAAACCGACTTTCTGGGTTTGCCAAAAAGTCGGTCGTTAGATTTATTATTTTTTTATTATTTTGATTTCTTTTCTTTTGCTTGTTGTTGTAAAACATCAGCTGCACCACCAGAAAAATCATTTACTTGTTTATGAAGTTTTTTAGCGATTTCATCTGGATTATATCTTTGGTCAACAAATTCGATTTTTGCTTTTTTCTTTGCTGCTGTTGTCAATTCATCTAAAGCTTTTATTTGTTTTTCTTGAACTAAATAATCTTTAATATCTGATTTTGCTTTTTCATAAGGAACTACACCAGCACCTCTTCTATCTGTAACAAAAATGATATGATAACCAAATTGTGATTTTACTGGTTCAGTAACAGTGTTTGGTTTAGCTTTGAAAGCTGCTTCTGCGAATTCTGGAACCATTCTATCTTTTGCAAAGAAACCTAAATCTCCGCCTTGTTTTGCTGATTGAGGATCTTCTGAATATTTTTTAGCATATTGAGCAAATTTTGAATTATCTGCTTGCAATTCTTTTGCTAATTTTTCTGCTTCTGCTTGTTTTTCAGCCATTACTTTTTCAACAGCAGCTTTTAATTCTTTTTCATCCATTTTTGTTTTTGATTTAGCTGTAATTTCTTGTTGAATTTGATATGGATTAGCTGAAATCAAGATATGAGAAGCTCTAACTTGGTCAGCATGTCTAAATTTGTCTTGATTTTTGTTATAGAAGTTTTTGCAATCAGCATCTGTAACATTTATATTTCCAGCTTCTGTTGCTAATTTTTGCATTTTTACTTGAACTTTTATATCTTTTTTGAATTCAGCAGTAGAAATACCATTATTTCTTAAAGTGTTCATTAATTGGTCTTTTCCACCCATTTTATCCATTACATCTTTGATTGCTTGGTCTATATCTTTTTGAGAAACTTTAATACCTCTAGCTTCAGCTTCTTGGTCTAATAGTTTTTGGATAATTAATTGGTTAACAACACCTTGTTCTGTCATTAGATAAACAAAACCATCTTTGTTACCTGTCAAATCAGCATCTGACATTTTTGCAAATGGTGATTGTGCTAATTGTTTTGACATTAAATCATCGTGTTCTTTTAAGGTAATAACGCCATCGTTAACTTTTATAATCGCTTGTTGATCTTTTATTCCACAACCTGTAAATAACATTGCCGACAACATTAATGTTGCTAGTACTTTTGAACCTTTCATTTACACTCTCCCTTTTTTTAGTATTCGTAACTAACTTTATGAATATAATAAAACAAATCAGTTAAAATGTTAAATACTTCATTAAAATTTACATATGAAGTGTTTAAAATCAAGATAGAACAACCTTCTTGACAAGATTTAGGTGCTACTGTAAATTTGATTTTCTTTGCCAAATTTAATGGTAAAACTTTATATACCAAATTCCATTCTGCTTTTGAATAAGGAGTATAAATTCTTATACTATCTTGAGTTTCACGAATAACAGAAATTTTAACTTCAGTTGCAGAAAGTCTTAATCTAATTAGTTTTATTAGATTTTCTACACATTCTGGAGGTTTTGCAAACCTATCTTGCCACTCTTCTACAATATAATCTAGCTCTGTGGAACTTTTTACATCTGCCAAACGCTTATATTCAATCATTTTTTGTTCAGATGAACCAACCCATTCATCTGGAATATAGGCAGTTACATTTATATCAACAATTGCAGGAGTAGTTTTTTCAACTTTTTCACCTTGAATTTCTTGTACAGCTTCATCTAAAAGTTCGCAATATGTATCAAAACCAACATTTATCATATGTCCATGTTGTTTTGTACCCAAAATATTTCCAACCCCACGAATTTCTACATCTCTCAGAGCAATTTGATATCCACTACCTAAAGTTGTAAATTCTTTTATCGCTTTCAAACGATGAACAGCATCTTTTGTAATTTCTTTACTTTTTTTATAGAAGCAATAACAATACGCTTGACGTTGAGAACGGCCAACACGACCTCTCAATTGATATAATTGAGCTAGTCCAAATCTATCAGCATCGTGGATTATCATAGTATTTGCATTCGGAATATCAATACCATTTTCAATAATTGTTGTTGCAAGCAAAACATCATATTCATGATTTGCAAAATCTACAATTACTTCTTCAAGTGCTTTTTCATCCATTTGTCCATGCCCAATTGCAATTCTTGCATTTGGAACTATTTTTTGGAGTTGATTTTTAAATTCTTGAATAGTTTCAACTCTATTATAAAGATAAAAAACTTGTCCTTCTCTATCTATTTCGTGGTTTATGGCATTTTTAACCATATTTTCATTCCATTCTCCAACATACGTTTTTATTGGAAGTCTGTTTTTAGGAGGGGTATTAATTACAGACATATCCTTGATTCCAGATAAAGACATATAAAGAGTTCTCGGAATTGGTGTTGCTGACATTGAAAGAATATCAATATTTTCTCTTAATTGTTTTAATTTTTCTTTGTGACGAACTCCAAATCTGTGTTCCTCGTCAATGACAAGAAGTCCTAAATCTTTAAAAACAATTCCTTCTTGCAAAAGTCTATGCGTACCAACAACTACATCACATTTTCCAGTTGCCAAATTTTTTATTGTTTCTTTTTGTTCTTTTTGAGTTCTAAAACGTGATAATAATTCAACTCCAATTCCAAAAGGTTTAAATCTTTCGGAAATAGTTTGATAATGTTGAAGAGCTAGAATTGTTGTAGGAACAACAACCGCAACTTGTTTTCCAGAAGTTACAGCTTTGAAAATTGCTCTCATTGCAACTTCTGTTTTTCCAAAACCTACATCACCACAAATCAATCTATCCATAGGTTGAGAAGATTCCATATCTTTTTTAACTTGATCAATAGCTTTTAACTGGTCTGGGGTTTCTACGTATTCAAAAGCTTCTTCCATTTCTACTTGCCAATTTGTATCTGGCAAAAATTGAATTCCTTGTTGCATTTTACGTCTTGCATAAAGTCTTAACAAATCATAAGCAACGACTTCAACAGCTTTTTTAACCTTTGCTTTTGTGCTTTCCCAATCTTTTCCACCCATTCGAGAAAGTTTTGGTTTAACTGTTCCTGAACCTCTGTATCTGCACAAAAGATTTATTTGTTCAGCTGGAATATGTAATCTGT
>ERZ1024349.124-NODE-124-length-11183-cov-8.536574_pt1 | contig 11183 bp, 9 predicted proteins | sample MGYA00520789_ERZ1024349 | MGnify/ENA primary metagenome ERZ1024349 (study PRJEB33242, sample SAMEA3444257) | Homo sapiens | biome: Host associated; feature: Gastrointestinal tract; material: Stool | place: Uganda | collected 2011-01-01 ...
CTCATAGATGGCTATCTTCAAAGATTCAATGCCTTGGAGCTCTTCAAGAAGAATTCCAAGCACAACGTGCAAAAGATATGGAAGAATTTGAAGCAGACCTTGCTGAAAAGAAAGAACAACAAAAAGCAGCGTTGGAAGAAAACGAAGCAAACGGCGGAGTTAAAAAGGAAATTTCGCAAGGTGAATATAGCGAGCAACTCAGCGCTGAAGCAAGAAAACTCGGTGACGTCGGCTTCTCTAACGACGAATCAAAGGAACTTGCGGAAAAGAAAGTCAAGGACAAATATACAATTGCCAAAGCGAAATAGCCTTAAAAAAGCATTGACTTGATAAAGTGACGAGCGGTACGACTTCCGTGAATATAAAAAGTCGCAAAAACAAACGAACTTGAAAGGAAATAAGGCTTTGTTTTTGAATTTGCTAAATTATGAGAATGGAATATGATTGACTAAGACCTCCTAACGGAGGTCTTTTGATGTTATTTTGTAAAAAAACTTTTAATTTTTCGTTTAAACAAACGGTAAATTTCACAAGAAAGTATCGGACCGCAAACACCAACAATAGTATACAAAATACTCCAAAACTGATTTATTCTGTAACACGGAAAAGATGCAAGTCTGTATAAAGGTAAATCATAATAATAAATTTGCAATAACAAAACCAATTTGAAAAACAGAAAATGTAAACATAAAACAGGTATTGTATTTTTACCCAAATATGAAAAAACATTAGCCAAAGATTTACTTTTTTCGGTTATTTTTGACAAATACAAAACCAGAAAAAAGCCACTAACAGATGCCAATAAAAGTATAAACGGATTAACATATTTATTTGCGGCAAGAATAATCCATGTGTCACACCAAACCATTACCAACAAAACCGCAATGCACAAAATTACAATTTTTAAGTTTACATTTACAAATTTTTCATATTTTTTATACATCACACCGAGATACAACAGTAAAATTGATGAAAACATTATACCGATATTATAAAATCTAAAATTAATTTGAGCAAAAAAGAACCCTATTCCTAATGCTATTAAGAATAATATAAACCTATACATATCAAAAAGTTTATCATTTTTAACCATTTTTGATAAAACAAAACTCACAATAACATAACTTATGCTAATCCAAAATAGAACCCTAAAAAACCAGGTCGCCTCTCCCAATTGAGAGCCGGAAGAAAAAACAAGCATCCAAGAAATTTTCTTAATAATCTGCCCAAATGTTAAAACATCAAGTGTCCCATATTTATTTCCATTACATCCAGTTAAAAAATTCAAGTTATTTGTATAAATATTAATAGAAATAAAGAAGTTATTTAATGAGACAAAAATAGCATTGCAAAGGAAAAAAGGAACCCAAAGTTGTAAAAACCTTTTTTTACAAAAGCAACAACATTTGTTAAGTTAGCAAAGTTATAATCTTTTATAAAATATCCCGAAATAATGAAGAACAAAGGCATATGAAACAAGGTATAAAAATGTTTACCTAACACAAAAGCATGCCCGCAAACCATCAACAATATACCAATACCCTTGGCAATATCCATTACAACGTTCCGAGAGTTGTTTTTATGTTGAAATAACTTCTTTTCCATATTTATCATACTCTTTGTATTATTACACTTTCCTAACAATATCACTTATAGGTTTTCTTGTAGAAATTAAAATTTTCGCATTATCCGCTCTATATCCAATAGCAATAGCCATAACAATTTCTTCTGTATCAGAAATATGTAATAAATTTTTTAATACTTTTTCACCTTGCTTATTTCTAATCCATTGCAACATACAAGAATCTATATTTTTATAATGCAAACATAACGTCAAACCATAGGCATATATACCAACATTGGTAAACCATTGTCCATATTCGTCGTATCTAAAAGCACTTATGTCACCAGTTAAAACTAAATATTGATTTACATGTTTTCTAAAACCGTTGTTTCCAGGCAATAATTCTCCGATTTTATCATTAATTGTTTTATCCATTGAATAATATATTCTTGTTGTTTGGCGATTGCATGCAGAGGGACAAGACTGATTTAATTCAAAAACTTCTCTCAGTATTTCTTCACTAACAAATTTGTCTTCAAATTGACGAACTGAATGTCTGGAAAGTAACACACTTTCAAAATCTTTATCATTAGACAAATGTTCTAAGTTAAATACACCAGCTTTGTAAAATTCTTCATTTTCCGCAAGCCCATATTTTTTAAACTTATCTTCAACCCAAGAAACATCATAGTTATTTTTCTTATGAAACTCAATATATTCTTTAATTATACTTAACGAATACAGGTAATTATATGATTGTTTGTCTTTTGATTTATCAATATAAGAAAATATATTTTTCAGATGAACGGAACCAAAGCCCAATCTTACATTTGGCATGCCTAAGCCTTTTTCGATGCAATGAATTTCAATACTATTCATATAATCCGTTGCTTTTTGAGTAAAATTAGGTGCTAAAAATGTAATTTTTTTTAATGTATCGAACAAAATAGGAACCCTATAAAAAATATCTCTTATTATCTTTATAATTTTATTCATTTTATTTTTCCTTCAAATTAAAAATTTGGCTATTATACTTTATTATAAAAAATACTCTTACCAATAGCATTGTTAAGACAGAAAAACCAACCATAAAAGCTATTGTAACAACACTAATTTTACTTATAAAAAATAGCATAAACAAACCAATAATATGAACAACTGATGAAATCACAACAGAATAATTTGTTTCTTTTGTTTTTCCATAAGCCGCTAATAGTGGATAACCAATCATTGTTGCTGGTATTTTTAACACAAGAACGATTGCAAATATTTTTAAAATTTTACTAGCAAATAACATTTTTTCACCATAAAAAATAGATATTATATTTTCTGAGAAAAATACAAAAAATAAAGAAATAAAAAGTATCACAACCGAGGAAAAGAATAAAACACTTATAAAAAATCGGATATTTTTATTTTTGGTCATATATGGATACAAAACATTATTCACCTGACTAAACAATGAATCAATTGCAACATATATTTTTTCTGCCGCAACATAATAACCAACAAATAAAGGAGCTGATATTGTTCCAAGAAAAAAAGCATTTGTATTTGTAAAAATCGACGCAGAAACTCTTGATAAGAAAAACTCAAAACTATTTTTAATTTGCTCGAATATAACACTTCTGGATGGTATGTACAAATTTACGTTAAATCGTTTTTTTGCAATAAAAATACCTAAAATTGCCGAAACCAAAAAGCCCATTGAATTTATCAAAGGAACAAAAACATATTGATTTGAACTCTTTATAAATACAAATAGCAACACCAAAAATATAATTTTAGCGGAAATATTAACAAAGGTAATGTATTTCATATGTTGCATACCTTGAAAAAACCAAGATGGAAATAGTGCATTACCAATTACCATAAAAAACGTAAAGAAATAAATTAAATAGTCTTGTCTAAATTTTGGCACTATAACAACAATAAATACCAATATAATAAAACTTATTATCAGTAATAAAATCTTTGCACAATTTACGGCATTAAAAATTTCATCTCTTTTTTCCTTATCATCAGAATGTTGTGCAATATCTTTTACAGCAGAAAGACCAAAGCCAAAGTCTGTTAATATTATAAAATATTGAACAAAAGCATAAGCGAAAAAGACTCTACCAAAATTTTCGACGCCTAAAACCCTTGATAAATAAGGTAAAGAAACCAATGGAATCATATAAGAAACTACTTGGATTATTCCCAGAGACAGGAAATTTTCTAATAACTGTTTCTTATCATTTTTTCGTATTTTTGATATAATTTCATTAATCATCATATAGTTATCATAACAAAAACAACTTATTATAAAAAGGATAGGGTAATGAAAATTGTAATCGTTAATCAACATACTTGCAATAGAGGTGATGAAGCTGCAGGCAGAGCCGTGATTGAATCTTTGACGAATACATTTCCAGATGCCACCATTGATGTGTTGTATCGTTTTTTAGGCGAATATCCACCAATTGATAAAAACACAGACAAAGTTCATCATTATCCCGAATTCAAATATAAATACAATAAACATTTTCTTTTACCGCTTTATTTAGAAATTGGTTTTAATTTTATTTTGGGATTTTTTAGGTTTAAACGAGGATATATAGGTAATTCCGGAAAATTATACAAAAAAATTGCAAATGCGGATATTGTTGTTAATGCACCAACCGGACCGAATATTGGAGATATCTATCACGATAAATTTTATATGCTGAACTTGATTTTTTCTATTATTTCCGGCAAAAAAACATTTATGTATGGTTCTTCTGTTGGACCATTCAATACACCATGGGTCAAGAAATGGGCAAAATTTATATTTGAAGGAATGAAAGTTGTATGCGTTAGAGAAGATATTTCTTTAAAATATCTAAAAAATCTTAATTTAAAAAATAAATACATTACATCTTCTATTGATGCTGCCATCCAAAGAAATATCAACACAAAAGATTCTAACAAATACTATGAAAATGCGAATTTACAATTAAACAAAATAAATGTTGGAATTACACCACTTGCATATCTTTGGTACCCAACATCCATCCGAAGCGAAGAAGTACAGAAAAAAATAGAAAAAAATTTAGTAAAAGTTATAAATGAAATTACTAAAAATAATGATACTAATGTTTTTTTCTTTCCTCAACTTTATAGTATTACAAAAAATGACAAAATAGGAAGAAATGATATCCCTATTATCAACTCAATTATAAATCAAGTTGAAAAGCCGGATTTTTGCAAAGTAGTACCTAACGAATACGATTCGGATGTACAACAGGCAATGATAAGCAAATTAGATTATTTTATCGGAATGAGATATCACTCTATTATATTTTCAATAAAAATGGGGATACCTGTAATTGGCATCTGCTATGAGCACAAAGCGTCAGGTTTTCTGGAAAAAATTAATTTATCCGGTTTAATTGTAAAAATACAAGACTTTGTTAATAACGGCGGCATTGTTACAGACAAGATTGAATACATAAAACAAAACAAAACAGCAATACAAGAAACTATAAAACAAAATCTACCAAAAATAAAAAGACTTTCCGGCAAAGGCTCAAGATTAATCAGATACTTTCTATTCAAAGAACACAAATCCTAAATTGTTACTCTTTTTTGATACAGTACCGAACATATTTATTTATAATTCACAACCTGTTATTATCATAGATTTTATCTTATAAAGTTTTCTTGTCTTTTTTACAATTGGCTAATATAATTAGAATATGGATGTATCAATAATACTAGTAAGTTACAATACAAAAGATTTAACTCTTGAATGTATAAAATCTGTTTATGACAAAACTCAAGGAATAGATTTTGATATTTATGTTGTTGATAACAATTCCTGTGATGGCTCTTGTGATGCAATTAGGCAAGCATATCCGAATGTAAAAACAATACAAAACAGCGAAAACAAAGGTTTTGGTGCTGCTAATAACATTGCAATAAAACAAAGTTCTGCAAAATATATTTTCTGCTTAAACACAGACACTATTTTGGTTAACAATGCAATAAAAATTTTGTTTGACTATATGGAAGAAAACGAAAATGTTGGTGTTTGTGGAGGGCAATTATATGACAGAAATATGGAAATAACCAGTTCAGTCGGTAATTTCCCGACGGCAGCAAGAATTTTCTTTCAATATTTTGGTTTAAGGTTTATTTTTTCAAAATATTGGAAAGAAAAACTTGCCCCGGCAAAAAAACTGGATGCAACATCTGTAATACCTGTTGATTATATATGTGGAGCCGATATTTTTTTCAGAAAATCCGTACTGGATAAAATAGGTTTATTTGATGAAAATATATTTATGTATGGTGAAGAATCCGATCTCTGTTATAGAGCAAAACAAGCAGGATATGAAGTAAAATTTATTCCTGAATCAAAAATCATTCACCTATGCGGAGAATCATCTAAAAATTTAAACAAACGAAAAATGATTCAAGAAAGTTTACTGTATTGGTACAAAAAAAATCTAGGATTTATGTCATTTTTGACGCTAAAATTTGCCATCATAACAACTTGCATAGTCAAATATATCTTTTTATCAAAACCGGAATATAAAGAATTAGCCATTTATTTTAGTCGGATTTAGCCTCTTTTTTCATTCTGTACGTACGCACAATCGGTTCAACAAAAGGTTCAATAAAATTCAAATACAAAAATCTATTATTCTTATAAAATTTATCATTTAATGTCAAATCTGTTTTATTATACTCTTTCAGTATTTCATATGCAGAAGCCTGAAGTGGTGAAGTAACTTTATCTTGAACTAAAACATTTTTAATTATTGAAATATCATGAATTTTTTGTTCCTCTACAATATTTTCATACTTTTCAAAATCCGTAAAAATAGCATTATCAATATTATTTTTGAAATCAGAATATGAATCAATTTGAGGATAACTAATATTAAATTTTTTGAACAAAGATTCAAACCTTGAATAGCCTTTAGGATTTTTCAAGCAAACGAATGGCTTATTAAATATCAGGCAAAAACAAACGCAATGAAAAGAGTCTGTGATAACCAAATCAGAACTCAAAACAGAATGTAGCCAATTTTCTACAGAAACTTTATCTTTGTGAGCAACATGGCTTGCATTCTCATTACCTTGAAAACGATTAATTTTTAGATTTCTATTTCGAGAAATTTCGTCTACAATTTTTATTTTATCTTCATTATCATAAAGAATATATGCCATCATAGACTTTTTATTATCACAAAGGTATTTACTATCTTTTGCCAAATTAAAAAATGCAGATTTATCGATTAAAAACACAGGGTCTAAAATCCAATCAGAATCAAGATTAAAAAACTGTTGACACATTTTTTGACCAGCATATTCTCGAAAAGAAATATAATCCATAGTTTCAAGCAATGTTTTTATTCTATCGAAATCAAACTTTGATTTATCAAGTTCTGGTTTTCCACACGAACCTGAAATAATGATTTTCTTTTTACTTTTATCCGCATAGTTGAACAAATAGCGATAAACCGATTGTTTTTGCACCATAAAATCAAGTTGATTATCTGAACCTAAAATAAAAGTATCAAATCTTTCATTTAATTTTTGAAAATCATCATTATTTAAACATTGTGATGTTTCTCTTAAATACTTTTTTGAAAAATCATACGCAAACCCTAATGGCTTATGAATTTTAATCAACTCCGAATAATATCCCAGATTATCTAATAACTTTTGCAATGCAAAAGCCGTAAGAACAGAACCGTAATTTTTTCCATAATATTGAGTCATCAATGCACATTTTTCAGAAGCCATTTTTACCTCATGAATTTTTTATAAAAATCTTTAACTGGTTTTGGAACATATTGTAAAACGAAATAATAAATTTTCTTAATTATCCCTCGTTTTTTATTAAACAATCTGTCTACCCCGACGTATCCTCTTATTTTGTACTCTTCAAGATATTCCATTGTATTATTTATTAAGTTTCTTTCACGTAAAGGACCGTTAAATTTTTTTAACTTTTCGACATCTACTTCATTATAAACAAGATTAGAAGAAATGCCATCAAAAATTTTTTCACCTTTGGGAGAATTCGTTAAAACTAAAGAAATACCGTCATTCTTGTTGAAAAAGCCACCGTTTTCTTTTAACAAAAAAGGATACGAGTCTTCAAATCCCCAACAATCAGCAATTGTTATATCTGATACTCTATTTAAACCATTAAATTGACAATTGTAACAACTTCTTCTATGAATTCCTCCACGAATAAATAAAGAAAAATAAGAGGATAATTGTTGTCTTATAATTTTTAACTTTTCTATTCCTTGCTTCTTATATTTTGCAACAAAACCTTGTGTTGACCATCCAAATTTAGATTTATCACGAAACTTAAAATCATTTATTGGATATTTTATAATTTCTTTTTCAAGATAATGAATATAGTCATTAAAAAGTTTTAGACTTGGAACGCCCTCACAACTCAAATCAACGGTTAACAATTTTTCATAATTCTTGTTTAAAAAAGCCTTTAATCCTGCAATTTGGCAAGGTGTTCCGGAAAATAAAACATTTCGATTTTCATCAAGATATTTTTTTGCTTCAAGATAGGAAATTCCAATATCGCTTTGGACATATTTTGAACCTTGAAGTTTATACAAATCTTTTTCATCGTCAACAGAAATGTGCTTTATAACAAATTTATCACAGACCTTTTCCATTGCGCAGCCAAAAACCACACCGCCACTTGATAAGACAAATTTTGCAAGTTCAGCAAACATTCCACCAGAAGAAGATTTTAGGCTAAGTTCGGTATTTTTTGAAGAAACCGCTAAAGATTTTAACGGATAAGATCTATTCAAAGCATCAATTCTATCGCAAACTTTATCGCAAAGTCCGCAATTTACACATTTTTCCTTGTCAATCGACGGGAAAACGAAACCGTATTCGTCCTCTGACATTGAAATAGCACCTTTGTGGCAAATATTTAAACAAGCACCACAGCCCGTACAGTTATTGTGATTTTTCATCAACGAGTTGCCTTTCACTTTCATTTAACTTTTTTATTCGAAGCTTTGCTATCACTACAATTGCGCAAGAAATTGAAGTTAAAAAGAATACATATTGATCTACAAAGTTTTGATTATACAAAATTGAAATTAAAAACATACACATTAAGGATTTCCTTAATCCATCTACAAATAAAAACTCTATTCCATAGAAATATTTTTTAACCTTATTTAAATATTTAATGCATTTTGTCATAAATAGGCAATATAGAGCAAAACCAATAAGACCTGTTTGAAATAGCAAATAATACATTGCATTAGAAGTAATAGCAATTGAATTGTCTGCGGAATTTAAAGCTTTTTGCATTTCTGATGTTAAAGGAATAGGAGAATGTGCCAGTTGGCTAATTAACATTGGACCGTTGTTACCAAAACCAATCCCCAAAACAGGATGTTTCAAAAACAAACAAATTTGGTTCATATTGTTTACGATACGGGTTCCCATAGAAGGGTCTGCAAAAATAATTCTTTCTATATCAAAAGTTGATAGTTCTGATACAAAATTCAAAATTCTACTTATATATGACTTTGATAAGTCAACAGTATTAACAACCAAAAAAATTACGCAGGTTAAAATAACAAACAATAATAAAAAAGATTTATAATGTTTTTTCAAAAAGCAAAGCATACGATTGAAAAATATGACTATAGTTAATAACGAACAAATTATTAAATATATTGGAGATTGAGTCATTATCAAACAAATCCAAGCCAAAATTATTAACGATTTTTTTGTAACAAAGTTCATTATTGTATTGTTTAAGACCCTGGTCTTAGATAAACAAAGACTATAAATAATTGGTAAATTAACAGCAATAAACAACCCGAAAGTTCCGGGCTCCATGCTTACACTTCTTATTCTTGGAAGCCCTGATAAACTTTCAAGAATCAAAGATTTTTCTTCTTCGCGAATATTTGACAAAAAAGAAATGCATGAATTAATTATATCAATTTGAAAATAAGCACCAATAAATTCAAAAATACCCCAAAGGAAAATAAACAGATACGCGATTACAAATAATTTAATGATATTCTTTAATGGAACAAATTTGGGAATCACAAATTGAGGAAACAAATACAACAAAACACCTCTAAAAGTAAACCCAATGATGACATATAGTAAAAATCTGTAAAAAGAATAGTACCCACACAAAAAAGATATAAAACTTGAAAGCAACAACCAACAATATAAATACACAAAATATTTCATTTGGGTATTTTTATATAAAAAACAAAACTCTTTAAAAAGATTTTGCTTATTATGAAGAGAAAGCAATACCATTGCAATCGGAACTATTATTATCAAAAAAGGGAAATAACTTTTTTCCCCGATAAAAAAAACGAAAGCAGGGAAAAAGTATAAAATTAAAGGTATATATAGAAATTTCGTAATGTTTATCATCTGCTAACCTATAAAATTTCTTCGACTACACCACAGAAAACCTTACTATCATTGTCCCATTTATATTTTTCAATAATGGCACTATGTGCATTTTTCGCTTTTGTAATCAAGCTTTGTCGATTTTCATAAATTTTCAATATTAAATCTGCCAAACTTTCAGGATTTCCAGCCTCAAAAACAAAACCACAATCTATACTTTCCGTTATTCTTTTTAATGGTTTTGCAGAAGAAGTAATAACAGGAAGAGAATATGACATATAATCAAAAAGTTTATTAGGAATTGTATATTCAATTTCATCAGTTTTTTCATGAGGAACAATTCCTATATCTTGAGTATATAAATATTGTAACAGTTTATCGTGCTCAAATTTTCCTAAAAAATTAACATTATCTAAACCGTTATTATTTTTGAATTCAATTAGTGAATTTAATTCCGAACCATCACCAATAATATTGAAAACAATATTATTGTTTTCTTTTAATAAAGTTGCTGCTAAAAGAAGTGTTTTTAAGCCTCTAAACACTCCATCAACATTACCAGTATATATAATATTTAATTTATCATTAACAATCTTTTTAACATAAAAAGGAGGTATTGTTTCAGGAGTATTTGAAACAACATATAAATTTTTTTCCTTTAATCCGTATTCTTTTATTAAACGATTTTTTGACTCTTCCACTACAGTTAATATTTTATCACTATTTTTCACAGATATTTTTTCTATAAAATTATAGAAATTAAGCGTTGATATCATAAATTTTGAAAATATATTTGAGTTATATTTTTTTGAAACTTTCATTAAGGCTGGAAAATGCTCTGCAACATCAAGAATAACTTTAATTTTAAATATTTTAGCAAAAAATATTACAGTTGGAGCAAGAGGAATTTCTCTGATAATAATAAGATCAGGCTTATCTACCCAAATTGTTTTTGCAATTTTGAATATCCATAACGGATTAAAAAAAATAGGAATAGATAATATAACATCCATTTTTAAACTAGGAAAAATATTTCCTAGTCTATAGTTGACAACTTCATCGATTTTGTCAAATGCATTTAAACGTGTTAAATTTCTGGATAGTACAGAGATTTTATAGCCACATTTTTTTAATGTATTTATTTCTTTTGATAGTCTGAGATCGGAAGAGCACACGTCTGAACTCCAGTCACAGTTCCGTATCTCGT
>ERZ1024349.125-NODE-125-length-11106-cov-13.422405_pt1 | contig 11106 bp, 11 predicted proteins | sample MGYA00520789_ERZ1024349 | MGnify/ENA primary metagenome ERZ1024349 (study PRJEB33242, sample SAMEA3444257) | Homo sapiens | biome: Host associated; feature: Gastrointestinal tract; material: Stool | place: Uganda | collected 2011-01-01 ...
TTAGAAGTAACTGAACAGCGTTTAATACTTTTAGCAATTCTTAATGCAAGAGAAAAGGCAGGGGCGAAATTTTAATGCCAGGTGGTCGCTCGTAGACACTCGCTCGGCTCTTACTGGAATGATTAAAATATCTAATCAAAACCGTGGAACATTGATTAAAGAATATTCGTGGAACGTGAAAAATCACAAAAAAAGCCCAAACAGGGATGTTCGGGCTATCAACTAGGAACTACAGCGTTGAATTATAAGGATAATTATAAAGGATTTCGTATAAGGTGTATTATGTTAATTTAGTTTTTCTAATTTAATCGATCTTTTGACCCATCTTTAATTCTTCAAGACCCGCCATACAACCAATATATGATTTTTGTTGATTTTCATAGAATTTATTAAAATCATCCAAACTAGAATCATCATCAAGATTGTTTTTTTTCACCCATTCTTTATAAGAAGAAAAATTCTGAATCACAAAATCTAATAAATTTATTCTAGTTTTGGTTAAGTCACACCACTTACTTTTAGATTCTATTTTTTCTGACAATGGAATTTTTTTATCATCATAATCCTTCGAATAGATCATATTATTAATTACGGCTTTATTGAGTTCACCATTTAAATTTTGATACTGTTTATCAAATTCTTCACTAGATAAAGCAAAACAACTACAACTAACGAATAACAGTATAAAGCTTAGTAATTTCATTATATTAAATGCCCTAAATTTTCATTTATTATAAAAGAAATTTCAACAAAGTCTTAGTCTATTTAACATAATGGTGGTTATACGAAATTCAGTTGTCAGAAACCATTTATTACATCAAAAGTAATGAAAAAGTAAAGAATATGACTTATATTATCTTTACTTTAATGGTTTTTTGAGTGAGGGAATCATGTCCGCAGTCAATTTCAATATGCGCTTAGAAGCAGAGTTAAAAGAACAAGTTACCCCTATTTTGGAAGACTATGGTTTGACTATGCCTCAAGCATTCAAACTGTTCTTGAATCAAATCGTTAAAACTAAAGCGATTCCTTTGTCTTTTGACTATGCACGAGAACCTGCTTTAACTCCTAAAGCAGCAGCCAAGTTACTTCAATCTTTAAAAGAGATTGAAAATGGCGAGTACACCGAGTACGAAACGGTAGAAGAAGCGATTAAAGCTATGTCGGAAGAAGCACATGGCTAAACGTAAGATTATCGTAACCAGTTCTTTTAAACGTGATATTAAAAGACGTTATTTAGAACTGGTTACGGCTGAATGGGCAGAAGTATTAGATTGTTTAGTCGCAAATAATCCTTTGCCTGAAAAGTATTTAGATCATCCCTTGAAAGGTGGTGCAGAGTTTAAAAATTGTCGTGATTGTCATGTGAAGCCTGATTTAGTCTTGATCTATAGGCTTGTTGGTGACGATATTTTAGAACTGCATCAGTTGGATAGCCATTCCGAAATTTTTGGATGACTATCGCTCGATGCTTTGAAAGATGGCTTTAGCCATGTTTCAAAGTCGGGCAACTTTGCGACTGCTGCCATTGATTCGGTGATGGCAAGAGCCGAGCAAAGTACTGTCTAATCATTATTTTGGGTCAATCACACAATAATCCTTATTCGCTCCGTGACAGTCATTTTTCATGATGCGAACGCAAGACTTCCCATTGCAATTTTTAATATCTAGGCTGTATTTTTGTTCTAGCCATGCAACGTCTGCTCTACGCTGTTTGATTTCGTCCATGCTCGGCACATATAAAAATAATGCTAAAAAGAAAACGATCAGCAAGCTAACAAAAGCACTGGCGTAGATTGCCATGAATCGCCAGTCAAGTTGATTGGTTGCATTGTTTAATTCTCGAATACTGTTGTTGAGTGCGTCTATTTGCTTCTGATTGGCGTTTTTTAGGTGTTTTTCGGTCTTATTGAGTACTCCGCTAGCCACTTCCTTGTAAAACGCTTCTAATCGCTTGTTATCGTCTGCTATGGCTTCTCGATACTCTTTCATAGATGCCAGTAAAATATAGAGCTGGTCATCTAGGTCGTTTTGGTTGCTCATCGGTACATTCCGCCCTGATCTAAGTCTTGTGATGCTTTACGGTTGGCTCGCTCGGCTTGCTGTTGCTCTAGTTTTTGCTGTCGTTGTATTTCGGCTTGGCGTTCTTGTTCTAGGCGTTTAGCTTCTTGGTTTTTCTGCCATTGCTCGAAGCCTTGCTCGGCACGGTTTAAACCGTGCTGTAAAACGCTGTCTGTGCGCTGTTGCTGTTGTTTGAGGTGTTGGGCGTTGTGTTGCTTCACATGGTCGTTATAACGGCTGATTTCGGTGTCTATGCCTTGTCTACGGAGTTGAGTGACCGAAGTCCCCTCATGAATGGTGGCTTGTAGTCCATTGTTCTGATCGGCATAGCTGCGGTGGTCTATTTTTTCTCGGTAGCCTGCTCGCTCCAGTGCGTGATTGGCTAAGTCCGCCCATGTTTCCCGAATCTGTTTGATGTCGTCTTGGGTTGTTCCCATATTTAGGCTTTTGCGTTTGGCATTACTTAACTCAATATCGGTTTTTGTCGTCAAAGTGAGTTTATTGTCAGGGTCTAATTCAGCTTTTCGGGTGGTCAGCATGATATGGGCGTGATGGTTTTTATCATTTCCGCCTTTGCTGGGTTCGTGAATGGCTAAATCTGCAATCACGCCATAACGATCAACAAGCGATTGGGCAAACTCTTTTGCCAAGTCCTTGCGCTGATCTGCATCCAGTTCATCAGGCAGGGCAATCACCCATTCTCTAGCGGTTCGAGCATCTTTGCGGTTTTCGGACTGTTCCGCCAAGTTCCACAATTCGCTACGGTCTATTTCTATATCAAGGTTAGACACAATTTCGCTATGGGCGACACCGTCCTTTCTCGTAAAGTCGTGGGTTAGTCCTGTTCGTTCATCTTTGAGTTTTTCCCCTGAACGGTAGGCAGACGATGCAACCGCAGTTCGTCCCGAACTTCGATTCACTGTTTTTGTTGAGCAATGATAAATCGCCATTTTTTCTTTCGCCTTTTTAAATTGCGTAGCAATTTTTTGGGGTTAAGGGGATTCCCCTTACGCAACGACGACTTGAATGAAATTCAAGTCGTAAGTGCGCATTTCATGAAAAACACGATAGCATATTACCCGCTTGAATTTCAATTCATAGGATCTTATGCTTGAGTGGTTTTCTATATTCCGAAATTAACCGTTATGACAAAATCAACTGAAAATATTGAAAAGAAAATTGAAGCCCAGTTGGAGAAGCTGAAACAGTTAAAAGCTCAGAAACAGGCTATTGAAGCAAGAGAAAGAACAAAGCAGAAAGAGCAAGAACGCAAGGATGATACTCGGCGTAAAATCTTACTTGGTTCTTACTTGATTAAAAAAATGCAATCCAATGAAGCCAACAAAGAAAAAATACTCGCTGAACTTAATGATTATTTAATAGGGGATCGGGATAGAATACTTTTTGGTTTAACCCTGGTGAACGAAACAACGAATAATTAAGTTGAAGATTATGAAATTTAGTACCTTGATTGCATTCCTTTTCTTTTTATCTCCTATCACCTATGCCCAGCATCCAATGGATAGGTTAAATGATTTGATGAATAGCTCAACACCTCAAAAAATTACCACTGAGGATGAAATTAGAACATACGTAAAGAGGGTGAAAGAATCATTTAATTTTATGGATCGGTATAACGAAGCAGGAATATCTTATAAAGATAAAAATGGTTATACAAAGCAAGAGCTTAATGATTTCCAATGTAATAAATTATACATGATGGATGATCTTATAGATTTTCAATCTAGATACTCTCATTTAGCCTCTGTTCCAGAGATTAAGTCTATTAATCAAAATACACTTGAGCTTAGAGAGGAAGTATTTAAGAACGTCCAAAAATACAATTTTAAGTGCACTAATGAGCTGATAAATATTCCTTTAGATACCTCAAAACTCTAATTAAATAGACTTGTTCTCTGATCCTGCCTGAAACCCTGCTTTTTCTAAGAGTGGATAAAGTTCTCTAAATTTTTCAGGCTCTAACAGCATATCTGCGATACGGATAGCAAATTGTTGATAGCTTTCAGTGCCTTGTGAATATTTTCCCATTTCTGGCATTTCAGACATTTTATTGGCAAATAAATGGCGTTGTGCATCGGTCATTCTGATAAAAAAGTCAGGTGTGTTTGGGTCACGCTTAGAATCTAATTTTTTCGGTTGTTGTTTCTGCTTAAATTTGAAAGAAAAACCTGAAATGATCCGTCCTTTTTTATGCTGTTCATACGTTACAGTAATATCAGTATGCTCATTAATTTGTTTAATTGATGGTTCAAGCACACGCTTTTTAAAGTCACTCATGGCGGTGTATTCACTATCAACAAGACCTAATCTGTTTCTAAACTCACTAAGTTCTAGTTGTGGAACTTTTCCAACTTCACGCCAAGCAATCAGCAATTCATAAAGCCTAGTGGCGTATTTACTGGTTAGGTGAGCAACTTGTTTAGCTTCATATTTTGTAAAGTGTTCTTCCAATCGTGTGATTAAAGGCACTACATCAGGAGCAAAAGTAATTTCTAACAATGCTAGGTCATCTACATAAAATATACGGCTTACCCAGCGAGATCGAACAATGCCGACTTTGCCTGTTTTTTTATATTCGGCTGTATAACTAAATTGACGATTAAACAGATTATTTACAGCTTCTCTCAAAGCTTTATATGACGCATCGGCAGATACATTGAATAGCTTGGCGTAGTCACTAGCATGTATTTCCAGTTTACTATCCGCAGTGATTCCTTGTCCCGATTCTCTAGCATTAATGATAGCTAGCATGATCAACCGTTGTTCCGTTAGCTCTAGGTTGTAACTGGCATTTATTAGAGCATTATCTTTCACGACTAAACTATTTTTCATAAGAAGAACTTATTATTATCTAATTAAAGGACAATGTAATCTAATATCTTTTTAAGGTCAATATTTATAATGTCCTTTAATTAAGAGCAAATGTCCTTTTATACAAGAGCAAATGTCCTTTTATACAAGAGCAAATGTCCTTTTATACAAGAGCAAATGTCCTTTTATATAGTCTGTAACACTTACTACACAAGGGTTTCAACCTTTCTAAAAGCATTAAAAGCTTTAAAAATAATTAAAAGCCTAGTCTAGTCAAAATTGCCCTTGGTTTTCGCTTCGCTCAAACTCTATTGAATCTCGCTTTCGCTCGATTCGGGGCAATTTTTCAGTTAATTCCTTCATGAGTTTGAGAAAAAGCAAAGGCAAGAGCAAAAGCAACTCGGAATTCGCTTCGCTCATAAAGCTTTATGCTCGCTTCGCTCGGTCTAGGCTCAAATTTCTGCATCTAAACCTCACTTTTTTAGGTTAATCAACCTAAAAAAGCGGTTTTTCAGAAAGCTGAGACGCAAATTTTAGGGATGTCGCTCGTAGACACTCGCTCGGTTAAGAGCATCTAGTGGTTAATAAGCATTGTCTCATTTGCTTTCATTTGCGTTTAGAGACAGCTTTTTTGTTTTTAGGTATTGATCTCTAGTTAAGGTTAAAATAAAGCGGCTATGGCGAAAATACAGCGTTTAAATTTGGTGTTTTTAAATTGTCCTCTAAAAAGTTCTAGCTCTAATTTCATCTCTTGTTCTAAATTTTGCTGCTGATCAGTAGATCAAAATGTCTTCTTAAGTTTTTTCAGTAAAAGTAATAATCCAGCACTATCTTTGTGGTCATTTCAGTCAATTGGTTTTTTTGGAAGTCGGTACATACCGACAATTTTTGGTTCACACACCACGCATCTAAAGATGACAACCTTCAAACTTTTGCCAGATATGGTTTTTATAGGTTTTTTTATCATATAGAAACTGTTTCAAAAAAAATGGACAAAAACTGCTATAAATATTTGTTTTTAAATAAAAAATAGACTTTCATCAGTTTTTTCAAAAAATATCCAATTTTTTGATTTAAAGTATTGAAATATAATGTAAAAATAACTTTCAAATCAACTTTCAGAATATATCTTAAAATTAAGGTTAATTTATTGAAATTATGGAAAAATTTGATGAAATTTTAGATTTTTAAGTTTTAGAATCGTGTACAAAATTAATGGACTTTTTTATGCTAAAAATTTGATTTATATGATTATTATTCTGTACATGGTGTTGTACAAAAACAAATACTATTTTTGATCTAAGTATATGAAAATTATAAAAAATAATATGTACACATGCTTAATACAAGAATGTACAAATTTTAGTGGCTAAATTAGGTATAAAGTATTGAAATTTATTAAAAATCAATATGTACAATCCAAGGTTACTTCTTATGTCAACAGAATTAGTCAATTCAGCCAATATCATCCCTTTTCCTAAGCTATGTACCTTCTGTGAATCAACGGAACATGTACAACTTTTTGCTGGACTGATGCTTTGTAGGAGTTGTCAGGAAAACATCAAAATTACCAATCCTGATCTGTTTGCTACCAATGATCAGATTGAACAAAAAGCCCAGGATTAACCTGGGCTTAAAAATTCTGGATTTGCTCAAGAATGACTAAATTATTTATTAGTTGATTTACTAGGTTTTAATTTATCATTGTTTCCAGGTGTATCCTTGTTATCACGTCTTCTCTTATCAACTTCACCTGTTGAATCGGCAATTGGTTTTGGTCCAGGTTTAAGTGGTTTGGTCATCTAAATCTCCATTAATTTTTTGCTTAATTGATTTATAACAGTAGAATTTTTCCTACGTTAAAATTTAATTTGGGAACTATTAATCTTTTTCAACTAGAATTCTAAAAATATAATTTATCTGTTATTTAACATAATGGCTGTTATGCGAAATTCAGTTGTCAGAAACCATTTATTACATCAAAAGTAATGAAAAAGTAAAGAATATGACTTATATTATCTTTACTTTAATGGTTTTTTGAGTGAGGGAATCATGTCCGCAGTCAATTTCAATATGCGCTTAGAAGCAGAGTTAAAAGAACAAGTTACCCCTATTTTGGAAGACTATGGTTTGACTATGCCTCAAGCATTCAAACTGTTCTTGAATCAAATCGTTAAAACTAAAGCGATTCCTTTGTCTTTTGACTATGCACGAGAACCTGCTTTAACTCCTAAAGCAGCAGCCAAGTTACTTCAATCTTTAAAAGAGATTGAAAATGGCGAGTACACCGAGTACGAAACGGTAGAAGAAGCGATTAAAGCTATGTCGGAAGAAGCACATGGCTAAACGTAAGATTATCGTAACCAGTTCTTTTAAACGTGATATTAAAAGACGTTATTTAGAACTGGTTACGGCTGAATGGGCAGAAGTATTAGATTGTTTAGTCGCAAATAATCCTTTGCCTGAAAAGTATTTAGATCATCCCTTGAAAGGTGGTGCAGAGTTTAAAAATTGTCGTGATTGTCATGTGAAGCCTGATTTAGTCTTGATCTATAGGCTTGTTGGTGACGATATTTTAGAACTGCATCAGTTGGATAGCCATTCCGAAATTTTTGGATGACTATCGCTCGATGCTTTGAAAGATGGCTTTAGCCATGTTTCAAAGTCGGGCAACTTTGCGACTGCTGCCATTGATTCGGTGATGGCAAGAGCCGAGCAAAGTACTGTCTAATCATTATTTTGGGTCAATCACACAATAATCCTTATTCGCTCCGTGACAGTCATTTTTCATGATGCGAACGCAAGACTTCCCATTGCAATTTTTAATATCTAGGCTGTATTTTTGTTCTAGCCATGCAACGTCTGCTCTACGCTGTTTGATTTCGTCCATGCTCGGCACATATAAAAATAATGCTAAAAAGAAAACGATCAGCAAGCTAACAAAAGCACTGGCGTAGATTGCCATGAATCGCCAGTCAAGTTGATTGGTTGCATTGTTTAATTCTCGAATACTGTTGTTGAGTGCGTCTATTTGCTTCTGATTGGCGTTTTTTAGGTGTTTTTCGGTCTTATTGAGTACTCCGCTAGCCACTTCCTTGTAAAACGCTTCTAATCGCTTGTTATCGTCTGCTATGGCTTCTCGATACTCTTTCATAGATGCCAGTAAAATATAGAGCTGGTCATCTAGGTCGTTTTGGTTGCTCATCGGTACATTCCGCCCTGATCTAAGTCTTGTGATGCTTTACGGTTGGCTCGCTCGGCTTGCTGTTGCTCTAGTTTTTGCTGTCGTTGTATTTCGGCTTGGCGTTCTTGTTCTAGGCGTTTAGCTTCTTGGTTTTTCTGCCATTGCTCGAAGCCTTGCTCGGCACGGTTTAAACCGTGCTGTAAAACGCTGTCTGTGCGCTGTTGCTGTTGTTTGAGGTGTTGGGCGTTGTGTTGCTTCACATGGTCGTTATAACGGCTGATTTCGGTGTCTATGCCTTGTCTACGGAGTTGAGTGACCGAAGTCCCCTCATGAATGGTGGCTTGTAGTCCATTGTTCTGATCGGCATAGCTGCGGTGGTCTATTTTTTCTCGGTAGCCTGCTCGCTCCAGTGCGTGATTGGCTAAGTCCGCCCATGTTTCCCGAATCTGTTTGATGTCGTCTTGGGTTGTTCCCATATTTAGGCTTTTGCGTTTGGCATTACTTAACTCAATATCGGTTTTTGTCGTCAAAGTGAGTTTATTGTCAGGGTCTAATTCAGCTTTTCGGGTGGTCAGCATGATATGGGCGTGATGGTTTTTATCATTTCCGCCTTTGCTGGGTTCGTGAATGGCTAAATCTGCAATCACGCCATAACGATCAACAAGCGATTGGGCAAACTCTTTTGCCAAGTCCTTGCGCTGATCTGCATCCAGTTCATCAGGCAGGGCAATCACCCATTCTCTAGCGGTTCGAGCATCTTTGCGGTTTTCGGACTGTTCCGCCAAGTTCCACAATTCGCTACGGTCTATTTCTATATCAAGGTTAGACACAATTTCGCTATGGGCGACACCGTCCTTTCTCGTAAAGTCGTGGGTTAGTCCTGTTCGTTCATCTTTGAGTTTTTCCCCTGAACGGTAGGCAGACGATGCAACCGCAGTTCGTCCCGAACTTCGATTCACTGTTTTTGTTGAGCAATGATAAATCGCCATTTTTTCTTTCGCCTTTTTAAATTGCGTAGCAATTTTTTGGGGTTAAGGGGATTCCCCTTACGCAACGACGACTTGAATGAAATTCAAGTCGTAAGTGCGCATTTCATGAAAAACACGATAGCATATTACCCGCTTGAATTTCAATTCATAGGATCTTATGCTTGAGTGGTTTTCTATATTCCGAAATTAACCGTTATGACAAAATCAACTGAAAATATTGAAAAGAAAATTGAAGCCCAGTTGGAGAAGCTGAAACAGTTAAAAGCTCAGAAACAGGCTATTGAAGCAAGAGAAAGAACAAAGCAGAAAGAGCAAGAACGCAAGGATGATACTCGGCGTAAAATCTTACTTGGTTCTTACTTGATTAAAAAAATGCAATCCAATGAAGCCAACAAAGAAAAAATACTCGCTGAACTTAATGATTATTTAATAGGGGATCGGGATAGAATACTTTTTGGTTTAACCCTGGTGAACGAAACAACGAATAATTAAGTTGAAGATTATGAAATTTAGTACCTTGATTGCATTCCTTTTCTTTTTATCTCCTATCACCTATGCCCAGCATCCAATGGATAGGTTAAATGATTTGATGAATAGCTCAACACCTCAAAAAATTACCACTGAGGATGAAATTAGAACATACGTAAAGAGGGTGAAAGAATCATTTAATTTTATGGATCGGTATAACGAAGCAGGAATATCTTATAAAGATAAAAATGGTTATACAAAGCAAGAGCTTAATGATTTCCAATGTAATAAATTATACATGATGGATGATCTTATAGATTTTCAATCTAGATACTCTCATTTAGCCTCTGTTCCAGAGATTAAGTCTATTAATCAAAATACACTTGAGCTTAGAGAGGAAGTATTTAAGAACGTCCAAAAATACAATTTTAAGTGCACTAATGAGCTGATAAATATTCCTTTAGATACCTCAAAACTCTAATTAAATAGACTTGTTCTCTGATCCTGCCTGAAACCCTGCTTTTTCTAAGAGTGGATAAAGTTCTCTAAATTTTTCAGGCTCTAACAGCATATCTGCGATACGGATAGCAAATTGTTGATAGCTTTCAGTGCCTTGTGAATATTTTCCCATTTCTGGCATTTCAGACATTTTATTGGCAAATAAATGGCGTTGTGCATCGGTCATTCTGATAAAAAAGTCAGGTGTGTTTGGGTCACGCTTAGAATCTAATTTTTTCGGTTGTTGTTTCTGCTTAAATTTGAAAGAAAAACCTGAAATGATCCGTCCTTTTTTATGCTGTTCATACGTTACAGTAATATCAGTATGCTCATTAATTTGTTTAATTGATGGTTCAAGCACACGCTTTTTAAAGTCACTCATGGCGGTGTATTCACTATCAACAAGACCTAATCTGTTTCTAAACTCACTAAGTTCTAGTTGTGGAACTTTTCCAACTTCACGCCAAGCAATCAGCAATTCATAAAGCCTAGTGGCGTATTTACTGGTTAGGTGAGCAACTTGTTTAGCTTCATATTTTGTAAAGTGTTCTTCCAATCGTGTGATTAAAGGCACTACATCAGGAGCAAAAGTAATTTCTAACAATGCTAGGTCATCTACATAAAATATACGGCTTACCCAGCGAGATCGAACAATGCCGACTTTGCCTGTTTTTTTATATTCGGCTGTATAACTAAATTGACGATTAAACAGATTATTTACAGCTTCTCTCAAAGCTTTATATGACGCATCGGCAGATACATTGAATAGCTTGGCGTAGTCACTAGCATGTATTTCCAGTTTACTATCCGCAGTGATTCCTTGTCCCGATTCTCTAGCATTAATGATAGCTAGCATGATCAACCGTTGTTCCGTTAGCTCTAGGTTGTAACTGGCATTTATTAGAGCATTATCTTTCACGACTAAACTATTTTTCATAAGAAGAACTTATTATTATCTAATTAAAGGACAATGTAATCTAATATCTTTTTAAGGTCAATATTTATAATGTCCTTTAATTAAGAGCAAATGTCCTTTTATACAAGAGCAAATGTCCTTTTATACAAGAGCAAATG
>ERZ1024349.128-NODE-128-length-10941-cov-7.773103_pt1 | contig 10941 bp, 10 predicted proteins | sample MGYA00520789_ERZ1024349 | MGnify/ENA primary metagenome ERZ1024349 (study PRJEB33242, sample SAMEA3444257) | Homo sapiens | biome: Host associated; feature: Gastrointestinal tract; material: Stool | place: Uganda | collected 2011-01-01 ...
TGCTAATAGATGCTACTTAGATGATATTTTAGAAGTTGACAAAGGTTGGGAAGCTGGTGAAAAAGGTCAAGCAGAATTAAATAAATTATTCTTTAACGAAGGTCAAATTGCTGACGGTCATAATGTTAAAGGTTATTTATCTCCAATTAGAGAAGGTGATATTCTTGTATTTGGGTTTGGCAGACCAGATGAACAAAAAGGTTTCCCTATTTCTACAAAAGGATTTTTAAACTTCTTAAAAGATGAATCCGTACCAAAAGAAATGAAACAAAAAGTTAAAGTTCTTCTTGGTGCTGGTCCTTGGAATAAGGATGCTGATGACTATAAGGCAATCGTTAGAGATTTAGAAGAAATTGGAAAACTTGATGGTGGAGCATATAAACATAATATTATGTATGTTGATGGGTTTACTCCTAACAGATTGGTAGGTGCTGCTCATTATGGTTTATTTACTTCTCGTCGAGAAATGTATGGTATAACTCCAATTGAATGTAAAATCGCAGGTACTCCTTATGGTACTACTGCAACAGGTGGTCCTGTTGATTATACAAATCCAAAGAATGGTTTCCTAACAAGGGATGCTGTTGAATTAAGACCAGAAAGATTTGGTTTGTCTTGGGCAAATTCTCCAAAAGAAATTGATGAAGCTAGGGTAAATCACCAAGCTGAGCAAGTTGGAGATATCTTTAAATCTATGATTTATGAATATTCTAATGACAGACCTTCTTATATTGCAAAATCTAAGAAAAATATTGAAGAGCGTGTTGATTGGCACAATAACGGTGAATATAACTTCGGAAAGAGTGCTAATAGATGCTACTTAGATGATATTTTAGAAGTTGACAAAGGTTGGGAAGCTCGTAATAAAAATCCAATGCGTAAGGTTCAAGGTAAATTTGGTGAATACATTGAACAGGCTGAAGAAATGATGAAACATACGAAGTCAAAACCTCTAAAAGTCGTTCTAGCTGTGGTTGTTGGTGGCTTAGCAATTGCTGGTGGTGCTTATATGCTTCTTCAAAAAAAGAAAGCTCCTGCACAAACAAAAGTTGCTTAGTCTTGCAATAAATACAAAATAAGTAAAAAAGAAATCGGATAGAAAAATATTCTATCCGATTTTTGTGTGGTTATTGTAGTATTTTATTTCATATAAATTGAAATTAACGCCATAATTATTAGCATTAAAGCTATGAAAACTATTGAACCTAAAACTCCAGTTCCAGAATTTTCAAAAGTTGGGTGTGAATCTTGGTGTAATTTTGTATTTTCGCTACTAATTATTTCATGTTCCATTGTTTTATCTCCTTTAAATAATTTTTCCATAACACAATATAACCAATTATTTCATTGGTTGTAATTTGAATAAATTACTCTTGTTACGGAGCGTTTGGAGATATTTCTGAGAGGTAACTCCTCTTTAAACATACGAAATTCTTTCGTAAGTATGATTTGTTGTAAATGTATGTAAGAAGAAGTGAAAATTGTGATGATTCTGGAGGTATGATGTTTTTAAATCCATAAAATATCTTCTTAGAATTTTCTTTCTTTTGAAAAATAACATTTGTATTTGTGTAATTAGATGAAACTAAATACTTTACGCTTTTTGTATCTGATTTGTATATTGTATTATTATCAGTAGCTTGAATGGTATTTGTTACTGGAGAAAAATCAATTGACAAATTTGCAACGTTTGAACACATTGTTGCAAAAAATAAACACATTATTAAAAATAGTCTAACGATGATTTTCACTTTATTATTATATCTCAAAACTTAAAAAAGTCTATTTTGTTACCCTATGTTTCATTTGAAAACAATTTGTTTTTATACTACCGTGTAGTTATGGAACGTCTTATTGGAATATCAGATATTCACGGAGAGTATGAAAAGCTTTGTGCTGTTATAGATAATATTGCACCTCAAAAGGAAGATACAATTGTATTCATGGGGGATTACATTGATAGAGGTCCGAAATCAAGAGAGGTTGTGGATAAGCTTATTGAGCTTGCTGATGTGTGTAATTGTGTTTATTTAATTGGTTCTCATGAATATGCAATGTTACATGCCAAGACTGATGATTATTATAATTATTTGTTCTGGAATTATGGTGGAGATGCTACTGTCAAAAGTTATGGAAGTTTTGACAATATAATGAAAATTCATGGAGATTTTTTTAATAATCTAAAATTTTATCATATTCAAAATGGTTATATGTTTATTCACGCTGGCGTTAGAATTGGTGTTCCTTTAGAGCAACAATCAGAAGAAGATATGGTGTATATTCGTACAGAATTTTATAAGAAGAAGCACCATTTGCCATATAAAATTATATTTGGTCATACGGAATTTGATGAGCCTCAAATTCAAGACGATAAAATTTGTATAGATACTGGTTGCGGAAAATTTAAAGATGCACCTTTAACGGCCGTTGTTATTGAGAATGGTGTTGAACATTTTGTTAATTCTGAAATGTAGATAAAACACTAAAAAAAAAGAGGTCTTAAATTACCTCTTTTTTTATTACATATTTATATATTTCTATCCATAAAAAATATGCGCTTGACGCGATTCGAACGCGTGACCTATCCCTTAAAAGGGGAGTGCTCTACCTGCTGAGCTACAAGCGCATATCAACTATTCATATTTCCTTGGCTAACGGTTCAATCACCGTGTGTATTCATCTTAGCAAGAACATTTTTTATTGTCAACTGTTTTTTCTTATTTTTTTATAAAACATAAAAATTCTCTTTTTATAAATAAAAAACTCCCCAGTATAGGAGAGTTTTTAAACTGTTTTTTATTCTAGGTTGATATATTTTCTTGCACATTCAAACATTGAATTAATCAGTGCTGCGTTATTATTCAAGTTCATTCCGTTTGTTTCTAGCACTTGTTTTATCCTATCTTCCCAAATATTGTAGATGTCATTATTGTCTAGATCTAAAATTTTTCCAATTGTTTGTAGTTCTTTAAAATCAATGGGGATTGGGTATGCTCCTCGAAGCATATCGACAATATCAATTCTTTTCTTTCTAGGAAATGCTTTAAGAAAATTGATAACACTCATTTTTTTCTCATGGAGCATGCTTTTTAATAATTCGATAGTTTCATCTTGAAGCAGGGGTTCTTGTGGAATTTTGTATTCTTCAAATTCTTCTGGGTTTATATCCATGACTGTTGCAATTCTTTCTAAAGTTGTACTTCTTGTTGAAAATGGAATTGTTTCATCGATCAAATTATAGACGTATGAGAGGGTTACTCCAATCATTTCGGCAAAATCTTTTTTATGAAGTCCATTTTTATCTAAAAATTTAGCGACCTTTTGTGAACTTTTTTCGTTTGTTAATTCTTTTTTCATAGTTTATACCTCATGTTTTTTCTTAATTTATTTTTTATTTATCTTTTTGTTAAGCTTATACTTGCTATATCATTACGGTAATATTTATTTACGTTAAAATACTAAAAGAGAATTATTAGAATATATTAAAGGATTAAAGATAATGAAATTAGTTGTAGGACTAGGAAATGTAGGCGAAAAATATTGTTTTACTCGTCACAACGTAGGGTTTATGGTTGTTGATAAGTGGGCAATAATGAATGATGTTACGTTTAAGGAAGATAAAAAGCTTAAGTGCTTTATTGCTAAATATAAGTCTGGAATGGAAGATATAATGCTTATTAAACCGACAACGTTTATGAATTTATCAGGCGAGGCGGTTATTGCAGTAATGAATTATTACAAAATCGATATTAGTGATGTTATTATTGTCTATGATGATTTATCTTTAGAGCTTGGGACAATTCGTTTTCGCCCAAGTGGTTCAGATGGCGGTCATAATGGAATTAAATCTATTATTAAGCACCTTGGGACTTCTAGTTTTGCAAGATTGAAAGTTGGTATTGGGCCTCAGCCTCCTATACCTGCGGAAAATTTTGTTCTCCAAAATTTTTATAAGGATCAGCTAGAAACTCTTAAACCTGTTTTGAAAAAATCTATTGAAGGTATTCAATATTATTTTGAAAATGGGATGCAAAAAGCCCAGAATACCTATAACTAGATTTGAATAATCTCCCGTTTAATGCTATAATACTTAAGCGTAAGTATTAAAATAGGAGTTATTACTAATGAGTTTACAATTGGCTGAACAATTTGAAGCAAATGAACAGTATGAAGATGCGTACCGTGAATATAAAAAAGAATTTGACCAAAATCCTGAAGATTTGGGATTGATGGAGCGTTTGGGACACTTATCTTTAATTCTTGAAAAGCCAGAAGAAGCGGCTTGGTATTATCATGAAATTTTAAAACGTGATGTTGCTAATCCTCTTGCATATGAACAATTGATTTCAATTTATGAAAATACTGATAAATATAAATATTATATTTATCGAGGTAATAAAAATTCGCTTGAAGGTAAATTAGAGTTTGCTGTTAATGATTTTAAAAAGGCGTTAGCTGTTGCATCAGATGAAACTCAAATTATTATGACAAGATTAACACTTGCTAATTTATACCGTCAACAGGGAAAAGATTTAAAGGCAATTGACGAATATAATATTATTTTAGAGTATGACAATTTGCATGAAGAAATTTTCTTGCAACTTGCAGATATTTATATGAAAGAAGAAGCTTATCCGAGTGCAATTGATGCTCTTCAACGTGCAAAACAAAAGGGTTTTGATACTGATAGAATAAATGAAGGCTTAGCTGCTGTCTATCTAAAAAGCGGCGATGCTGCAAGTGCAATAAAATATACAAAAGATGAACTTTTAAAAATTCAATGTATGCTTGAATTAGGGCAAATCGATGAAGCTTATGCAAAATTAAATTCTTTACCAGATGAATTTAAAAATTCTCCAAGATATTTCACTCTCCAAGCTCAGTATTGCTATTCTGCAAAAGATTTTAAAAAGGCTCTAGAGTATATTGATGAGTATAATAAACTATCACCAAATTCACCATTAACATTTCAGATGAGAGCATTGGTCTATGATGAAGAGGGTGATGAATATAACGCTCATGTTAACTGGGGCAAGTATAATATGCTTAGAAAAAATACTGATATTGCGGTGAATGAATTTTTAAATGCTGTTCAATTGAAGGACGATGATATTGATTTGTTGTTCCTTTTGGCGGGTTTGTTGACAGATTCTGGAGAAACGAACCATGCCGCAGAATATTATGAAAAAATAGCTAAATTAGACCCAACAAATAAAGAGGCTCTAAGAAAATTGGCTAAATTTAGAGAAGGTATTGGCGATTATAGAATGCAAGTTAAATATTTAGAAAAAATTGTTGAAGCAGATTCCAAAGATATTCAAGCTCTTAAGGAACTCGCTAAAGCTTGCGAAAAAATAAAAGATTCTGATGGTGCTATTGAAGCTTATAACAAGTGTTTAGAGCTAATTACTGACCCTGCGGAAACCCAATTGATTAAAAGTAAGTTAGAAAAATTAGAATCTCATGGTGCTTCAAATGTTGATGAGTCAGTTGGCTTATTAGATAAAATCATGGGCTTTTTCAATAAGGGTTAATTTGCGTTAACTTTTATCACATTTTTTGAAAAAGAAGCCAAAGTAGGCTTCTTTTTTTGTATAATGAATAAGGAAGTAGTTTTGAGGGTAATATGAGTAGATTTATTGGAATTCTTGGGATAATTTTTATATTTGGTTTAGCATATTTAATGTCTAATAATAGAAAAGCTATTAATTATAAAACAATTGGAATGGGTTTTTTATTACAAGTTCTTCTTGCGATTTTTGTATTTAAAGTTCCATTTGGACAAAAAATGTTTATGGCAATAGGTTTATTTATCCAAAAACTTTTGGTTTTTGCAAAACAAGGTGGAGAATTTGTATTTGGTGGATTGATGAGCCAAAACTTTACTCAAGTTTTCCCTGGAGGCTCTATATTTGCTCTTCAACTAATCTGTTCAATGGTCTTTATGATGATATTGGTTAATCTTTTATATCATTATGGTATTATGCAACGTATTGTTGCAGTATTGGGTAAAGGCATGAATAAATTGCTCGATGTGAGTGGTGCAGAAGCATTGTCCAATGTCGCAAGTTCTTTTGTTGGACAAATTGTTGCTCAAATTATGATTAAACCATATTTGGCTAATTTGACAAGGTCAGAGCTTTTGGCTTCTATGACTGGAAGTATGGCATGTATTTCAGGTTCAATAATGCCAATATATATCGGTATGGGTATTCCTGCTGAATATATTTTAGCTTCTTCTATTATGGCTGCTCCAGGGGCTTTAGTTATTTCAAAAATAGTTTACCCAGAAACTGGAACTCCAGAAACAAGCAAAGATTTTAAGATTTCTGTAAGTAAGCGTCATAGAACGCATGCTAATATTTTTGATGCAATTTCTTCAGGGGCTTCTGAAGGTATGAAGGTTGCTATAAATGTTGTTGCAATGATTTTGGCTTTAGTTGCATTAGTTGCAATGATTGATTGGATTTTGGCAGGTTTTGGAACTTTGGTTGTTAAATTATTCCATTTTAATTTAACAGCTATTGGTATGGATTTAACTCATCTTTCAATGAATATGATATTAGGCAAGATATTTGCATTGTTTGCAATCTTGATGGGCGTTCCACTTCATGAAGCAACTACTGTTGGTGGTTTGATGGGGACAAAATTGGTGTTAAATGAAATGGTTGCATACCTAGATTTAACGAACCCTGCATTGCATTTATCTCCAAAATCATTCTTGATTTCGAGTTTTGCTCTTTGTAGTTTTGGTAACTTTGGTTCAATTGCAATATTACTTGGAGGTATTGGGGAACTTGCTCCAAATCAAAGAAAGAACTTGGCAAGATTAGGCTTAAGGGCTTTGATATGTGGTACTTTAACCTGTTATATGTCGGCTTGTATTGTTGGAATTTTATTTAATTAAAACTTAATAAAAGTAATATTTTTTACATTTTACATTTTTAGGATATAATTATAGTATGGAGATAGTAAGAGAACTTAGAGAAATTCCGAATTTATCATTAGCACTTGGCTTTTTTGATGGTGTACATTTAGGTCATCAAGCCGTTATAAATTGTGCTGTTGATTTTGCTCGTGAAAATAATTGCAAATCGGCGGTTGTTACTTTTAAGGAACATCCTTATTGCTATTTCAAAGGTGTTTCACCTAAATATATTTTGACTTTGGAAGATAAGTATAAATATATAGAGGAATTAGGTGTTGATTATTTGATAGAACTTGATTTTGCTAAAGTTTGTACTATGACTCCAATGCAGTATTTGGAAGAAGTTTTAGTTAAATATTTTTCTCCAAAGGCAATTTCTACTGGTTTTAACCATAAATTTGGTGTTGATAAATCTGGTAATGTAATGTTTTTATCTGATTGTCAAGAAAAGTTTGACTATATCTATTTTGCAACTCCTCCTCAATCAATTTATGGAGATGTAATTAGCAGTACTGCAATTAGACAGTTTATAAAATCTGGTTCAGTATTTATGGCAGATACTATGTTAGGTCGTAAATTTGCGGTTTCTGGTACTGTTATTAAGGGTAAAGAACTTGGTGCGACTATTGGTTATCCAACTGCCAATATTATTTATCCGTTAGATATTGTTGAACCACCTCATGGTGTTTATGAGGTTGAGGTTAATATTGGAGATACCCAAACTTATAAGGGTTTGGCAAATTTCGGTGTTTCTCCAACTGTTTCAAATTCAGGCATTTGTACTCTAGAAACTTATATTTTGAATTTTAAAGGAAATTTGTATGATTCAGATATTAAAGTAAGTTTTGGTAGATTTATTAGGCCGGAAATTAAATTTTCTAATTTGGATGAATTGAAAACTCAGATTGACTTGGATCTTCAATCTTTATAAGTTTATCAGTCTTGAAATAATAATTTTGTATATATAAAAAGAACCGAGATTTAATCTCGGTTCTTTTTTATTGTTTGTTTTCGACTTATAACTCAATGTTATTAGCTAGAATATCCATTTCTTCTGCTGAAGCGTATGCAGAGTGACAACCACAGTCAACATAAATAACTTCCCCAGTTGTTCCTGTAGATAAGTCAGATGCTAGGAACAAACCTGTTTTACCAACTTCATCAAGTGCAACGTTTCTTCCTAGAGGAGCTCTAGCAACTGCGGCTTTTAACATTTTTGAAAATCCGCTGATACCCATAGAAGCTAATGTTTTAACTGGTCCAGCAGAGATACAGTTAACACGGATACCTTTTTTACCTAAGTCAACTGCTAAGAATCTCATTGCTGATTCTAAAGCTGCTTTAGCTACGCCCATTACGTTGTAGCTTGGAACAGAAAGGATTGAACCAAGGTATGTTAATGCGAAAATTGATCCGCCTTCATTCATAATTGGTTCTGCGTTACGACAGATTGTAACAAGAGAATAAGCACTTACGCCTAATGCAGTGTTCCATCCATCTTGAGAAGTTTCAACAAATCTTCCCATTAAATCTTCTTTTTTAGCAAACGCAACAGCATGAACAACAAAGTCTAATTTACCATAAACTTTTTCGCATTCTTCAAAAACTGCTTTTACTTCTTCTTCTTTAGTAACATCACAACTCATGATGATTTTAGCACCCATGCTTTCAGCGATAGGCTTAACTCTTTTTTCCATTGATTCACCAGCATAAGTGAATGCAATTTCAGCACCTGCATCGTGAAGTTGTTTAGCAATACCATAAGCGATTCCGTGAGTATTTGAAACTCCGAAAATTACACCTTTTTTACCCTTCATAAGATCCATATTAAATTCTCCCTAATTTCTTATAAAACTACCCCTTAATTTTATCAAAAATAAACTGCGAAAGCAAATTATACATTTATTTTACTTAATGTAAACAATTGTAAACAAAACGAGAACTACTGAAATTGGGCGATTTTAAAAGTTTTTATATATATAAGAGAGTTATATATTGGAGAGCTTAAAGTGAGCATTAACGGCGTAAATCAAAATACAGACATTCAAAAGCTACTCAAGTTGATGAAAAGCAACAAGGGTGCTAATGTTGGTATGTCTAAAAAAGTTGACGCTCGTATGACAAAAGAAGGTTCAATTTTTGCAAAAACTGTAAGCTCAACTTCTAATAATAAATCTAATGTTGCTTCAACAAATAACAATGTTCAAGCAAGAACAATTGGAAATGTTCAATCTGCAAATGTTGCAAAATCTATTTCTAATGTTTCTGCTACTTCTTCAACTTCTGCTTCTACAAAAGCTCAAGGTACAACTTCTTCTGATCGTAGCGAAAATTTAGATTTATCTAATTATGATTTTGATAACTTAACTTCTGTTTCTGAAACTGAATTGAAACAATTAAAATCTGAATTAACAGATTTAAAAAATTCTAATATTCCTAGATTTTTCCAAAATGATGTTGAAAAGAAATTATCTAAAGTAAAATCTGAGATTACAAAAAGAAATGCTGGCGAAACAAAAAAAGACGAAGCTGCTCAAGAATCAAATAAAAAAGACGGAGAATCTTCAAAAACTGATGCTCAAACATCTGCTTCTCAATCTAGTTCTGCTGCTTCACGAGCAGAACAAGGCACTGCTAAAATGAATCAATCTGCTTCAAAAATGAAATCTTTAGATTCAAAAATGAAGAGCGATGAAAAGAAATTAAATAAAAATATGAAAACTGCTCAAAGAGAGATTTCAAAAAATGAAAAGCAAATGGAAAAAGAATCTGCAAAAATAGAGAAAAAAGCAGCTGAAATGGAAAATATCAATTCTCAAATTGAGCAATTATCAGCTGTAGCTTCTTCTGATTCTGCATCTCAAGCTGAAAAATCTGAAGCTCAACAAAAAATTCAATCATTCACTGGCAATATTGGAACTATCCAAAAAGATATTAAATCTGGAACAAAATCTTTAAATAAAATTAGAACAAAATCTAATAAACAAATTAGAACATTAACAAGAACATCAAAAAGATTTAAAACAACTCAAGCTCAAAATAAACAAACCATTCAAGCTAATCAACAAGAATCAAATAAAGTATTAAATGTTGCAAACAAAGTTGATCAAATTGGTTCTTACACTGTTACTGCTGGTCAAATTACACAATATGCTGGTAGAGCAATGCAAGCGTGGGCTCCAACAGCTGCTGCTGGTAGAGTTGTTGAAACTGTTGGTACTGTTACTGAAACCGTTGGTAATTATACTAAATGTGCTGCTAATGTTACAAAAGCAACAGTTCAATTTGCACAAGGTAATATTGGTCAAGCATTTATGTCAGTTGGTTCTGCAATTTTGTCAGGAGCTTCCGCTGTTAAAGGAACTCAACAATTAAATAAATCTATGGGTGCAGCTTCAAAAACTGCTACAAAAACAGCAGACCAAGCTGCAAATGGAGCTAACAAAGCTGCCGAAGGAGCTAAGGAAGCTGCAAATGGAGCAAAAGATGCAGCAACAGAAGGTGCTAAAGATGTCGCAAAAGATGTTGCAAAAGACACTACCAAGGACGTAGCTAAGGACACAGCAAAAGATGTTGCCAAGGATACAGTAAAGGATGTTGCAAAAGATACTACAAAAGATGTTGCAAAAACAGGTTCAAAAGCTCTTAGAAAATTTACTTTTGACGATGCAAGACAATTAGGTACTGCTCTTATGAATGCTGGTCAAATGATTGAACAATCAAAACAAAAACAAGGTGCTCAACCAGTTAACAGACGTCAAATGAGAGCTCAAAAATTACAAAGAAGAAGAGTTGTTTAATCAACTCTTTTTTTTAGTGTTTATTTGGTAGTTCAAATTGCGAGAGGTATGTATATAAAATAGTTGTGATGTGCTTAGATTTTTCTGAGAGATTGCAAGATTATTTTGTTAGTTTCTATAAATCTACTTCTCTCCCTAACCCTCTTCTCTTAGGGAGGATATGATAGATCGGAAGAGCGTCGTGTAGGGAAAGAGTGTAGATCTCGGTGGTCG
>ERZ1024349.130-NODE-130-length-10858-cov-16.425437_pt1 | contig 10858 bp, 22 predicted proteins | sample MGYA00520789_ERZ1024349 | MGnify/ENA primary metagenome ERZ1024349 (study PRJEB33242, sample SAMEA3444257) | Homo sapiens | biome: Host associated; feature: Gastrointestinal tract; material: Stool | place: Uganda | collected 2011-01-01 ...
CGAGATACGGAACTGTGACTGGAGTTCAGACGTGTGCTCTTCCGATCTCGACATTTTCCTGCGGACGAATGTTGCCATTATCAGCGGAGAAATCACCACCAACGTTGGAGGTCTCCCCACCTGGGATTCTGCGGACGGTGTCTTTTTAGTTACTCTGGGGGCCGGGGCATTCGACGACACCAAGGCAGGCATGTACATTGTGTGGGATACTCAGAAATTTCACAATGTATCCGGCTTCCCGGGGAATGCGTATATCCACGAAAACGGCAAATGGCGGAGATGTGAGGGGTATGTTTTCCACAGTAATAAGTGGGTGCAGTTTTCCAGCGCCTGGGACGGCACGTTGTTTTACAACGGAAATCAGTACGCGGATGTAACAGGCGGGTGGACGCTGAGCAAATTCGGAATTAAGGACGGCGCATTTGATACCGGATTGACGTCAGAAACATCGGGCAATGATGTAATGGCATGTACGGTGAATAAGCTTGACGTTGGACAGTTCAGCACGCTGCATATTCAGTGTTACTCCAATTTCAAAAACTCCGGTGGACGAGGCAATGCAAGATTTGGAATATGCAACACCAACGGCCTATCATATGATAATTTCGCCGCGTACAGGGATATCGATACCGGGAGTAACACCCTTACTGAATATTCCATTGATATATCTTCCGTGACTGGGGCTTACTACGTCAAGTTCTATGCGAGTGTTGCATATCAACTTGGCTGGCTCAAAATTGCAAAAATGTGGCTGACATGAGGTAATGAGGATGAAAATTTACATTGACAGCGATTATAAGTGCCACGCTACCCCGTCGGACGGGCTGACGGAGGTGGAGACGGACTTTTTCGACGGCAAGGCCCCGGGGTATATCGAAGGGTATCGCTTTGTTCCTGAGGACGAGAGCTGGACGAGAAAGGATGGAGCGGTGTTTTCCGGTGAGATGGCGGCACCATGGAAGGACTGGACAGAACTGGACGCAATGCAGAGGGAATATGAGCGGGAGCAGTATGAAACCCTGACCGCACAGAACGCTGAGTACGAAGCTGCCCTGTCTGAAATTGAAACTGCGCTGGGGGTGAAATGATGACCATTGAAGAACGGAAACAGAGAATCCTTGCGAAAATCACGGAAATGAAGGCCGAGGGCGCGGACATGCAGAACGCCCTGACCATTTTGGAGGTGAAGCCGGATGAAGAAGTGGAGTAACGGAGCCCAAAAGCGGCTGGTGGAAATCCGCGCCGCCGAGGATGGGGAGCAGGATATGCGAGCTATTGCGGCAAGCATTGCCAAGCTTCCCCCCGGCCAGTTGAAAAAAATCCTGACGGAGGATATTATTGCCATTTTGGCGAAGTACGGGGTGGTGATAGGATGACTATTCGGCAAGTCCAAAACCTGTTGGATTATCTGGGCTACGACCCAGGCCCCATTGACGGGCTGGACTGGGCCAACACCCGGGATGCGGTAAAGGCGTTCCAGCGAGCCGAGGGGCTGACGGTGGACGGCGTAGTGGGGGTGCAGACGGAAAAGGCGCTGCTGGATGCCGTGAGCAATGGGCGGGTGTACAAGCCGCCTGATACGCCAAACACAGACAAAACGGCAGCGGTTGGAGATGCGGCCCAGTATCTCCGTGCTGACGGCTGCTACCACATCCCCCGGGGTGTGGAGGTGCGGCTGACCAAAAACTTTATGGCCTCGGAAATCCACTGCCAGGGAAAGGGCTGCTGCACAGAAAGCGTGATCTCCAAGCGCATCATGGATTTGGCCCAGGAAATCCGGGACGATCTGGGCGAGCCCCTGTGCATCGGCACGGCCCAGGGCAGCGGCTACCGATGCAAGGCCCACAACGCAGCGGTTGGCGGGGCCGGGAACAGCCTGCACATGATCTCCGACGCGGTGGATTTGCACTACAGCGACCCGGTGAAGCTCAAGGCCGTGGTGCTGCGGCACCTGGCAGACGGCGAAGTCGGTCTTTACAAGTGGGGCTGCCATGTGGGGCGGTGGGACCGGGGCTATGTGAGCCAGTTTTACAAATAACAGGAGGATTTACATTTGTCCAACGCTATTATTTCACTGATCTCCGCCGTCATCGGCGGCGGGATCTCTTTGGTGGGGGTGCTGATCGCAAACAGCAAGGCCACCGCCGTGATGGAGGAGCGGATCGCAGAGCTTACCCGGGAGGTCCGTGCCCACAACAACTTCGCCCAGCGGATGCCTGTTGTGGAGGAGCAGATTAAAGTCATCAACCACCGGCTGGCTGACTTGGAAGATTTCCACAAGCCGGACTAATTTAAGGAGGAAAACAAAATGTACGAACTGAAAGACACCATCGAGGGCATGACAAGCGCTGACTATAAGGAGCGCTTTAAGGCCGAGTACCAGCAGGTAAAAATCCGGTATGACAAACTGGACGCAATGACCGTGAAGTACGAAGCTGGAACGTTGCCGTTCACCCCCAACTGCTCGCTCGATCTTCTGAAGGAGCAGAAGAAGTACATGGGAAATTACATTCGTTGCCTGAAAATCCGCGCTGAAATCGAGGGCATTACGCTCTAATCAAGGAGGAAACAAAAATGATCGATATTACCCCTATTGTGAACGCTTTTATCACCCTGATCGGCCTGCTGCTGACCACCTTCCTGATTCCCTGGATTCGGACGAAGATCAGCAATGAAAAGCTGAAAGAGATCCAGAAGTGGACTTCTGTCGGCGTAAAGGCCGCAGAAATGATTTATACGGAGTCCGGCATGGGCGACGCAAAGAAGAAATATGTACGTAAGTTCTTGGAATCCAAGGGCTATAAGCTGGATATTGAAACCGTGGACGCGCTGATTGAGGCAACTGTACGGGATATGCAGCAGGAAGCTTTTGAGGTCGCGGCGCTGCCTGGGGCGGATGACGAGGACGAAGAAGAAAAGGAGGATTGACGGCTGAGTGGATAAATCCCGGATTAACCGGGTGATTGTGGAAGAATTTGACCGGCTTGCGTTTTTGACCGAGCTGGAAAAGGGAATCCTAATCACCCGGGCCGCCGGGAAAAGCCAATATTGGCAAACGCAAAAATACAATGTGTCCCAAGCCACAGTTACCAGGGCCGTCCAACGGCTGCAACGGAAATACGATGCAGTCAAGGGGTTTAGTGCCATACTCCCGGACGACCTGATTATTTGACCGCAAAATGACGATTTTTTAAGCAAAAACAGGCGAAACGATGCTGATTCGTTCGCCTGTTTTTTTGTTACCATAAAAGCGGAAAGGGGCGATGCCTATGGGCGAATTTCACAGCTTCAACCCAAACCCCCGTGCGGCAAAAGTCGGGGACTGCACCGTCAGAGCCGTTGCAAAGGCCCTTGGTATCAGCTGGTACGAGGCATATACACTGCTCGCAACGGAGGGCCTGGAACAATGCGATATGCCAAGCGCGAACAACGTGTGGGGCGCAGTGCTGCGAAAGAACGGATTCCGGCGGGCGGCAATACCGGCAGAATGCCCGGACTGCTACACTGTGCTGGATTTCATCCGGGAATACCCGGTGGGAACGTACGTTGTCGCCCTGAAAAACCACGTCGTAACCGTCTGCGACGGCAAATTATACGATACCTGGAATTCCATGGACGAGAACCCAATCTATTTTTGGAGGCGTGAATGATGGCAAACCCCTATATGCAGCCCAATTACCAAAGCGGCTATTTTCAGCCGAACTATTTCAGCCCGCAAATGCAGCCGATGCAGCAACCGCAAATGCCTATGCAGGGCCAGCAAGCCCCGCAGGATGACCGAATATGGGTTGCGTCGGAATCGGCGGCGGAGGCTTTCCAGATGGTTCCAAACGGCTTTGTACGACTTTGGGACAGTAACAAACCGATTTTTTATGAAAAAAGGGCCGATATGAACGGGCGGCCCATGCCGTTGGTGGCCTACGAATACAAAATCCGGGATGCAGCGGCGGCCCCGGAGGCAGTAAACCCGGACTTTGAAAAGCGCCTGTCGGCGCTGGAAGACAAAATAAAGGCGATGGAGGGAACAAAACATGATGCCTAATCCCATGCAGATGATTTCCCAGTTTCCGCAGTTTATGCAGCAAATGCGGGGGCAGAATCCACAGCAGTTGCTTAACCAAATGCTGCAAAGCGGCAGAGTAAGCCAGCAACAGCTAAACCAGGCCCAGCAAATGGCGAACCAGATGCAGGGGCAGTTTGATCAGTTCCGGGGAATGTTTGGTTTCGGTAACAGGCGGCAAACACCGCTGTTATAAATATTTTATTATGGGAGGAATCAAAAAATGAGTATTGGCAATGATATGTCCCCTGCCGATATCCGCGCTTGCACCGAGGGTAACAGCGGCTATGGCGGCGGCATGGGTTGGGGTGGTGATTGGTCTGCTTGGATCATCATCTTCCTGATCTTCGGCTTCTTCGGCTGGGGCGGCAACGGCTGGGGCGGCGGCTTCGGCGGCGGCAACGGCGGTGTAATGGATGGATACATCCTTACTTCCGATTTTGCCAACATCGAGCGGAAGATCGACGCTGTGAACAACGGCATTTGTGATGGCTTTTACGCCATGAACACCGGAATGCTGAACGGCTTTGCCGGGGTAAACCAGAACCTGAACAGCGGCTTCCAGGCGGCGGAACTGGCACGGTGCAACCAGCAGGCGGCGCTGATGCAGCAGTTGTTTAACATGCAGATGGCACAGCAGCAGTGTTGCTGTGAGAACCGTGAGGCCATTCAGGGCGTGAACTACAACATGGCTACCCAGAGCTGCGAGACCAGGAATACGGTACAGAACACTACCCGGGACATCATCGACGCGATGAACTGCGGCTTCCGGAGCATCGACCAGCGGTTGACGGCCCAGGAGCTGGCTGCGAAAGACCAGATTATCGCGCAGCAGAATCAGAAATTGTTTATGGCTGATCTTGCTGCAAGCCAGAGCAATCAGAACCAGGATATCAAGGGATATGTGCAGCAGCAGTTTGCCTACTACAATCCCCAGGCTCGGCCCGCTTACATCGTGCCGAACCCCAACTGCTGCTATAACGGCTATGGCGGCTGCGGGTCTGCGGCGTAAGGAGGTATTGTGATGGCGGTTGAACTTACTGCGAACGCTGCCCAGACCGTAGCGGCTGGCGCAAACGTGCTGTTTACCGACACACCGGTACGATGCAACCGGGGGAATGTTGTTCACCGCGAGGGGGCCGGGCTGGTAACGCTGCGGGGCACCTGTAATGGCTGCTCCCAGTTTGCCCGGTATCGGGTGCTGTTTGCCGGGAATCTGTCCATTCCCACGGGCGGGGCGGTAGGGCCTATCAGTATTGCCCTGTCTCTGGGCGGCGAGGCCCTGCCTACCACCACGGCAACCGTAACACCGGCAGTGGTGGATAACGCCTGGAACGCGGCAACAGCCGCGTTTGTGGATGTGCCACGGGGCTGTTGTGCAAGTCTGGCCGTTAAAAACATCAGCACGCAGGCGATCAGCGTTGCGAATGCAAATCTGCTGATTGAGCGCGTGGCGTGACGGAGGTGAAAACATGAAGCATTTGGAGGATTTGCGGGAAACCCTGTGCCGGGAGCTGAACGAGATCGCTGAAAAAGGCGAGCTGTCTGCCGGTGATCTGGAAACCGTGGACAAGCTTACCCACACCCTGAAAAATCTGGATAAGATCATGATGGGCGAGGGCTACAGCAACGCCGGTGACTGGTACGCCATGGGCAACTATGGGCGAGGTATGTATCGGGATGAGCGATACGATACCAGCTATAGGGGCCGGAAGCGGGACAGTATGGGCCGGTACAGCCGGGCAGATGCCCGGGAGGACATGGCCGACAAGCTGCGGCGCATGATGGACGATGCGCCGGACAGCCGGACGCGGGAGGCCTTGGAAAAGGCCCTGCGGAGCATGGAGGAGTAAAAAATGTTGACGGAGCGGGATTTGCTGGAAACAATCGAGGAGTGCAAAGCAGCCAGACGGCCCACGGCCTCCACCTGCCAACTGCTGGCATCGTGCTACACGATATTAGATCATCTGTTCCCGGCAAGCTCCCGTTCCGTTGATAATGTCCCCGTGCAGTTGTATTCCCTCTCCCCTGCCCCTGATGGCGGCGGTAGCGGAAGCGAGTTTGCAGCAGTGGCGAGAGCAGCCGGAATGTCCCGGCTGCTGGAAGTGCTGGACGAACACATGGAGTGCGTGAAAGCGCTGTACCCCAAAGAATACGCCGCTGTTATTCGTCGGCTGAAAGATTGATACTGTACATATAATAATTCTGCGCAAAGATTGATTTTTTGCGCAGAAATTTTTTATTCCCTCAAAAATAGTTGACATATAGACAGTTAAGGGGAGCACCCCATAAAACCCCGCCGCCCAGGGAAAAGGGCAGAAAGGCAAAGCTATGAAAAAGACTTAGCAAGTGCTCCTTCGGTTGAACAAAAATCAAGATGGAGATATTATGGCCTATCTGGAGGTTGCCGGAGCCCCATCCAAAACCATACGCCGCCTGATTCGTGAAGAAATCGCCCGCACAGGATGGAGCGCCAATGCTGGCAACAAGCAGGCATAAAATAGCCGTTGCCAGTCCGTTGCCAAATTGGCAGCAAAAAAGCTTGCCATATGGCAAATATACTTGCCGAGTGGCATAATATCTTGCCGTGAATCAGAGTCAAAATGCACCATATCTTTCCAAAACACAAAGAAAAACGCCCAGGAATTAAGATCCTGGGCGTATCTTTATGGGGTGGATAATGGGACTCGAACCCACGATAAAAACGAGTAAAACGCCGATTGCACTAAGGCGTTTTATTTTCCGTTGCCAATTCCGTTGCCAATTTGCGGGTTTTTATCGCCTCTGCGTCGAAGTAATCCACAATCTGGTGGCCCCGTTTGGCGATGTCTTTTTCGGCCAGGTGAGTATAGATATTGTGCATCGTGGCCAGATCATTCCAGCCGCCAATTTCTGCGGCAATCATTTCCGGGATTTGTAGGTGGTAGGCCAGGGATGCGAAGCTGTGCCGTAGGCCGTGCATTCCAACCACAGGGAGACCGGCGGCGGCGCAGACTTTTTTCAGGTGCCTGGTAATTGTGATTGCTGGCATTGTGACAACAAATTCGCCAGTGTGTGGAGCTTTTGACAGGGCATCGTACAACGGCGGGATAATCGGCTCAGTGCGGCGAGACTTGGCCGTTTTGTTCTGCGGCTTGTATTCCAAGCCGTGTTCCCCCTCCACCTTCGCCCCCTGGATATGCAGGATTTTGTTTTTCAAATCCACGTTGGACCATTTCAGGGCCAGCATTTCGGAGCGGCGGAGGCTGGACAGGCACAGCAGGGCTGGAATCTCTATGTCAGTCCCCTTGATGGCATCCACAAAAATGTCGATTTGGTCCGGCTCCAAATATATTCTTGGCTTTGCATCTTTTGGATACAGCATCACCGTGGGCCGCTTGCCGGTCTCCTCTTCCACGGCGGCGGCAATCAGGCCCCAAGCATTTTTGATATACTTGGGAGAATGGCCGCTGGCTTTTTCCTGCTGAATCGCCGTCTGCCACTCGGCATCCGTGGCGGTGTAGACATTGGCGCGCATCATCTGGCGGAATGTGTTTTTTTTGTATCGTTCATAGCCGCAAATCGTGGCCGGAGAGCGGAAGCCACGGCGGGCATTGATGTAGTCTTTCAGGGTATCGTCTAGCGTCTTCGACTGCTTGGAGCCTTTTTCTTTTGCCTGGACAACTCCCTTTTTTATGGCCAGGTATTCGGCCACGCACTCGTCATACGTGGGTTTGGTGATCGCGATTCTTTTTCCATTCACCATTACCCGGGTGTGCCAGGAGCCAGACGGCAGCTGTTTGATTCCCGGAATGCGGATTTTCGGTGCTTTTTTCTTTCTGCCCATAAATAATCACCCGATTTTTCGATAGAATCGTCTGACAGCAAGACACAATAGCGTGATTATTAGTACCACCACAGCGGCAGCGCCTACCCAGATCAGCGGGGATACCGTTCCGGAGCGTATCAGGCCTATGCCAGGCTGGCGGGCATCCAGAACGACAAAGATACACCACACGACGGTAAGCAGGATGCACAGGCCACACAGGCCGTACACTAGCGGCTTATAGAAGTTGCGCAGCTCTTTGATTTCTGCATCTTTCCGGCGAATGTCCTCTTCCTGCCGCTGAATTTGTTCGTCACGGGTAGAGATCCCGTTTTCCAAAATCCGGCTTCTATCCAGCAGACGACCAACGGCGGCTTCTTTTTCGGCCAGTAGTTCCGTCTTGTACTCCAGCTCCTGCCGGAGAGCGTCTAGCTCTGCGGCGCTGCTGTCCGGTTGTGGAATTTCCATAAGCGCATCTATCGATATATTCATAGCGGCGCACAGCGCGGCGACATGGAAAATGCCGGGGTTTGTGACAGCCCCGGCAATGATTCGGCTTGTTGTGGCGATTGGAACGCCTGATACGTCGGAAAGCTGTTGGTTCGTCAACCCCCGCCGGAGTTTCTCGTCCTTGAGCTTTTCCGGGAGGGCATCAAAAATAGGCTGCATTTGTGCGACAATTGTCGAATTTTGATGGTATTCCATAACTTTTGCCCTCCCATATCAAATATGATTTTTGATTTTACAGGGTTGATTAGCAACAAATCAGCCCTGTTATTTACACTTTGCCATAAAAAATGCTATTGTAAGTCTGCAACCGGCAAGGGACGCAAAGAACCGGCGGCAGGCCCGGCCCCTGAATGGCACCGGGGGCCGGGTGTATGTATCGCTTACTCAATCCACAAAGTGCTGTACAAACTCCCCGTTCTGAATGATACATAACGGATTTGATGTATTGCTTCCGTCCATCAATTGCACACGGACAATTAGCCCGGTATTCATCTCATCCGCCTTGCTTTGCGTTGTTTCGCACAGTATTTGTAAACTGCTTTCCATTTTGTTAATAGATGCCATATCGCCGGTCGCAACAAGCAATGCCGCAGAATAAACTGTAACATCTTTTGACCACATTGATACGGTCAAAATGTCGCCATCTTGCTCAACTTTGCAACCGTCAAAAGATTGACTGACGAGCGATTCAATAGCGGCTGAAAACTCTGCTCTAGACTTTTCTTTTTGCTTTGCATCGTACGAATTCGCCGGATTCTGACACCAGGCCCAGAAGAAAATGAGCGCCAGTGCTATTACCCAAGGTTTCCAAGTTTTCAAAAATGGCTTTTTAGTATCCTGCTGCTCCTGCGGATTTGCGTCTGTAACGTGTTCGGCTGAAACATCTTGCGTAGTCTCATCCATTTTCTCTTCCCTCTTTCCAATATGTCCAACTTAACGGACATATTATATGATATAAAATAGTTGTATAGAACATACGTTCTAAAATAATGTAATTGCGATAATCGAAAATTTGTGCTATGCTTACAGCATGTATTAACCGGCAAACGCCGTGAATTTGAAAGGAGCAAACCATATGGCAACTCAAAATTGGGAAAAACAGGACGACATCGTGAAAGCCGTGAACGGCTGCTTGAAAGCAATTCAGGATTCCGGAATCAGCATTGAACGTGCTGAGCTCGTTCCTGCGTGCTTGTTTGATGCCATTTCCTGCGGCAAAAAGCTGATAATGCAGGCCGAAACTTTCCGGGCGTACCAGATTGAGTGCAAGCCAGACGGCAAGGGCGGGAACACCGTTTCTCCTGCCGAACTTTCGCAATTTACCTCCCACCCGCTCACGTCCTGCCTTTGCTCGCTATGATGGACAGCCAAGCCAGAAAATCCTGACGATTCCGCACCGAAATCATAAAAATTTGCGAAAGGGAAGAAACGTTATGGGGATCGAACAAATACGCAATAAGCTAAAAGCAGAAATCCTTTCGTTGTCAGACGAACAAGCCGAATATGTATGGAGGTGGTTTTGTGTTCAAAACGAGAAAGCAGCTGAACGAAGAAATTACATACCTGAAAGAGAAACTCCAGAAATGCAATAATCTTCAAACACCGGATCTGCACCAATGCAAAGATATGTACTGTATTTTCTGCAAACACGTTGTTATGCCGGACGATAGATTCCCACTGGCCATTTTAGGCTGCAACATCGGGGCAAAATGCTCAAACTTTTCCCCCAACGAGTTGTATTATGATTTGCGCAAGTACGGTCACGAGGATACCGGAGAGAAAGCTTAATATCCGGTTTTTCCACAATTCCCGTGCTGATGCAGCAGCCAATTCCTTGTAATTCCTGCCGGAATCCAGCAGATAAAACTTTGTGTTGGAGCCGTCAATCCACTTAATACACCCGGCAGCTTCCAGCGTTTCCAATACGCCACGGTATTGGGAGACTGTCAGCCGCTTTTCGTCGATAAACTGCGACCATACTACATAGTCGTAGATTTCTCCCGGCGATTTTGGCGGGTGTGCTATAAGCTGATCAAGGACATATTCGCAATCTTTTGTCAGCCTCACAGCCAAGACCTCCTACAATTTTTTTGCTGCATCGATAAGCGCAAGGACATTTTTGCATTCATCTTCCGATAGCTCCGCAACAGCGGACAGCAGATTTTTCTTTGCCACCCCCGCCCCGTCCATCTGGGCGGGGCTCTTTTTTTGCCCTCTTTCGTCTGTTTCGCCCATCAGGTAGGGTACGGAAACACCAAAATAGTCAGATAGCTTTTTCAATGTGTCGCCATCTGGAAGGTTGCCATGCGTTTCCCAATATCTTTTCTGGTTTATACCTATTTCCAGCTCTTTGCTAACTACTTTCCAGGCAACGCCTTTTTCCTTTATAAGCTCACCGAGCCGCTCTGAAAAAACCATTGGAATCACCTCAAAAAATAGATCGGAAGAGCACACGTCTGAACTCCAGTCACAGTTCCGTATCT
>ERZ1024349.131-NODE-131-length-10830-cov-7.490580_pt1 | contig 10830 bp, 17 predicted proteins | sample MGYA00520789_ERZ1024349 | MGnify/ENA primary metagenome ERZ1024349 (study PRJEB33242, sample SAMEA3444257) | Homo sapiens | biome: Host associated; feature: Gastrointestinal tract; material: Stool | place: Uganda | collected 2011-01-01 ...
AAGGTGCTCGTGGCCGATATGGCGGCGAACAGCATGCATGTGACGGCCAGTTTCCTTTGCTTTGTCATGAGACAAAAAATGTGGAAAGAGACATACCATGAATACATGGCAACAGGAAAGAAAATACCCACTATCGAATCAAAGGCGCTATCGATAGCAATTAAGAGGGCAATGACAACACGAGAGCTGAAAGTCAAAGCACTCGCGCAAATTTCCGGCGTGCCCTACGGAACACTGCGACGCATCTTGGAGCTAAACACAGTCGCCGACTACGAACAACTGCAACGGATCGCAAAAGCACTGCGCACACCACTGCCGCAAATCATCGAAGACGCCGACCAGATCAGCAAAGATCCAGACGTCATCACCGAATTCGAAACCTCCCAGGAAGAAATTGACATCGACGCATGGGCCAACAGAATCAATGCAGAAGACTCGATAATGGAAGGGACACAATCATGAAGCAGCGCAAACTCCAGCTCAACAACAACTGGGCCAAACGCAAAGCAGCCCAACTCAACACATGGATGCAAGGAAGCGTCAAGGCACGCTCAGCCGTATGCACGGCAACCGCAATTGCATGTCTAGTCGGCATGGCGGCAGCGACGATCGGATACGTCGGAGGCACCAAGTCAGCGGCCACGAAGGAAGTGGCGCAGAGCATGGCGGCGGACAACAAGGATTACGAGAAGCTCATCAAGAAATACAACAGCCTCGTGGATGAGTACAACGGGGTCGCCGACGAATACAACGACGCCAAGGATGCGATCGCCGAAGCCGACAACGTGAAGGCCGGCATCAAGGATCTCAATTCGCAGCATGACGAATTGCAGAAGAAGGTGGACGCGAAGAAGGCTGAACTGCAGTCACTGACAGGACAGGTCGATCAAGCCAAGAAGAATTCCATCTCCGATGGCGTCTGGCAGGTCGGCAAAGACATCGACGCCGGAACATACCGCGCCACAAGTCAGGTGGACAGCGACTGCTACTGGGAGATCTCGACCGACAACGGCGACAACATCATCCAGAACGATTTCCCTGGCGGCGGCTATCCGGAAGTCACGGTAGGCAATGGCCAGCAGCTCAAAATCAGCTCCTGCGGAACCATGACCAAGCAGTAAATGAACCAATACAGTCACAGCCCGGCGGTATGTGCCGGGCTTTTTCTTTGCCTACTCCCCCGCCTCTAGCTCTGCCAGACGCGCGCGGAGCCGGGCGATCTCCTTATCCTTGTCGCTCTCGGCCGAGACTGTGGCGTCACTCTGAGGCGTGGCGATGCTGGCGGCCACCTTGTCGGCGAGCGCGCGCTGCCTGTCCTCGCTGAGTCGCTGGTAGTGCATGGCCATGATGGCGGTGCTGTGTCCGGCTGCGGCCATGAGTTCGCGGACGGTGGCGCCCTGTTGGGCGAGCATGGTGAGTGCCGTGGAGCGGAGGTCGTGGAATCGGAGGTCTTCGCGTCCGGCTGCGCGTCTCGCCTTGACGTAGGCGTCGCGCATGGCGTCCGTGCTGATCGGCCTGTCATGGTCCAGCGGGCTGGGGAATATCCATGCGTCCGGCTGGTCGGCCACATATTCGGCGAGGTGCGCGCGGATTTCGGGGATGACGGCTTCGGGGATTGGTTCGGTGCGTTTGCTTCTGGCGGTCTTCGGCGGCCCGGCGATGACGCGGGCGCGGGTGAGTCTGGTGCGGCGGATGTGGATGAGACGGTTGTCAAGGTCGATGTCGCCGCGTTGGAGTGCGCAGACCTCGCCGATGCGCAGGCCTCCGCAGGAGATGGCGAGGGTGATGGCGAGCCGGAATTTACGTGGCATGGCGTCGTGGATCCGCCGGAGCTGCTGTGGTGTGGCGGCGGGTGTCTCCTCCCTGGGCGCGGGCTTGCGCACCGGCATGACGAATGGTGATTTGCCGATGACGGCGACGCCGTCCTGGTCCGGAGTGGCGGCGGAGTCGAGGATCTGGCGGAGCCTGGACAGCAGCTCCCGTCTCACGTATGGATGGTCCTTCGGGAGCGTGGCGGCGAAGCGCTCGATGTCGGCGGAGGTTATCTTGCCGATCGGCATGTCGCCGAAGACGGCCGTGAGCCTCTTGACGGTGCATCGGATGCTGTAGATGGTGTTGGTGTGCAGTCCCTCGTCCTCCCGCGTCTTCAGCCATTTCGCCGTGTATTCGGCGAAGGTGAGCGCGTGGTCCTTGGCCTTGCGCTTGGCGATGCGCTCCGGCTCCCACACGTCGGCCTCGATGCGTCGTCTCGCCTTGGTCAGCCAAGCAGCGGCCTCGTCCCTGCCGTCCTGGGTGCAGGGGAAGGTGGCGGTCTGCCTGTTCGGCAGGTCCGGCCATTCCGAAAAGGCAGATACTGGCGTAAGATAGGAGGCCTCTATCCATTTCGGATTGGCCTTGCTTGGCTTGACGACGATCTTGCCGAACTTCCTGACCATGACACATCCCCCGGTTGAGGTGGTGGAGCTTTACCACTCGAATTACCACTCCAATTGTGGCGTATGAGTCTATTTTTGGTCAAAAATTCCCGCGTTTCAAAATGGCGTATCGATGATATGTACGCTGGAAACGGCTTGATTCCAACGTTTTTGTGGAGCGCGCGTCGGCGAGCGCTATTTGTTCCAGTTTTCCAGCAGAAATATCGCTGATTTCATAAAAACCGTTCTGCTTATTGGTTTTTGACATTCATGAGTAGTGGTTTACCACTCAGGCTACCACCTCTACACTGTCTCAAATCTGTGTAAATCGGCTATTTTTGACGTCGTGAATTAGAACGGTGAAGGCAGGTCCGTGATTTCCTTGTGTCTCAACTTGCGTTACTTTCATTGCTATGCTATGATAGTTATATCAAGGAAAGGAGGTGAACATGGAACCCAAGGATTGGCTGCAGCTGATCACCAGCTGGGTATCGATTGCGGTGACCATCTGGCTCGGCCTGCGCGATGACCCTCCTCCGGAAGGAAGGCACCGCAAGCGCAAGTAAAAAGGTTCCGGCTATCCCAAGTAGCCGGAACCCTCATCCAATCCTACCAAAGGGAACCGTGAGCATCATGACAAAGCAAAGGAAACTGGCCGTCACATGCATGCTGTTCGCCGTCATATCGGCCACGAGCACATTCGGCGGCATGCACATCATGGCGGCAGGATTCGCCATCGCAGCCGGCATCGCCGGCCTCTTCGCCGGATGGAGCGGACGATGACAGTCGAATACATGAGCTTCACAGAGGTCGCCGACCAGCTCGGCGTCAAGACCGGCGCCCTCGCCACCTACAAGCTCCCAGAGCCCGACGCGATCATCGGCCGCACGCGTGGATGGCTCCCCGAGACCATCGACCGGTGGAACGCGCAACGCCCCGGCCGTGGCGTCGGAGGAGGACGCCCACGCAAGAACAAGACCGAATAACAAGAAAAGCCCCTCCCCCAGCTGATGCTGAGAGAGGGGCAACTTCGTATGGGCTTAACGACAGCTTAACAACCGTTAAGTCCGATGCAAAGCTTCGTTAAGTGTTGTCGCTGATTCCGCGACAACATTTAGTTTTTGCGGAGCGGATTGTAGGCGACGCCCAAACCGGATGCAAGGAAACCCGCCACGGTCGAAATGTAACCGCCGACAGCCGCGTCACCGAAGGTCATGAAACCAAGACCGACGCACGAGGCGACCAAACCGAGCACGTAGACCACGGTGCGCACGCCCTTGGAAAAGACTGGCGTGTACGCGTCCGGCTGCTGGTTGTCCTGACCGTCCTCGCGTTCGTTGGTGAGATTGTTGACTGTGGTCTCCAAAGTCGTCGGCGCTGCATGTTGAGCCATATTAAACCCCCTTAGAATCGTCCTTGATTGAGTGCCGTCTGCAAGGCGCGTGCGGTCGCTGGGCCGAAGCTCGCGTCCTGAGCCAACCCGTAATGCGCTTGGATTGCGCGAATGGTGGCCGGGCCGAGCAGGCCGTCAACACCACAGCCCAAGCGACGCTGCACGGCGCGAATCAGATCACTGCCACCCGAACCGTAGCGGACCACGCTTGAATCGATTGCCGGACGCCAATACGTGCGTTCGTCTGGCACCTGCTGGCCGCTGATGATGCCATCCACCGCAGTACCCATCACCTGCTGCCACTTGCGGACAGTGGCCGGACCCACGTTGCCATCCACTGCGAGAGCGCCGGAAGCGGCGGCTGGAGCGGAAGACTGGGCGCCCTGGTAGCGCAGATAGCAGTTCCACGGATAGTTGTAGTAGCCCCTGATGTTGGTTTCGTGGCCTGTCTGGTCGCCAGCCGCACCGTAGGTCGTGCCACGTTCGCTGATGCTGGCCTGCGCAAGCTTGCCGCCGCCCAGATAGACGGCCACGTGGTGCACGTCGTTGAGCAGTATGTCACCCGGCTGCGGATTGCCGTTCGCGGGCAGGCGAGTCCAGCCACGCTTCGTCAGATTGTCGCTCAGATTGCCGGTGTAGGTGGCCGAACCGGTGTCGAAGCCGGCCTCGCGCAGGCAGTGGATCACCAGACTGGAGCAGTCGCAATTACCCGCCGAAGCGTTGAAGTTCCAACGGTCGCTCTGGCTGTAGCCGAGATTGGCGACGGCGCACCAGTAGCGCATACGATTGATGAGAGCGCTTACACTTGCCATGTCAGTCCTCCAATCCTTCGACGGCCTTGGCCGCCTCGGCTTCGGACACGATTTGAATGTCTTCCGGTGGCGTCGAATCGCCTTGCGGTGTCATTTCCGGCGTCATGGTGATATCGTCCATGACTCCTCCTTTCCGCCTGTTTTCAGGCAAAATAAAAGGCCACCCCAATCGGGATGGCCTTGAAAATAGTGTGGTCAGCGCATATGCGCCCCGTGGTTGAAAATGATGATGAGTGCGAGGAGCAGCAGGTATATGCCGCCCGCGATCATGAGATGCGTCATTGACTGTTCTCCAAATATTTTTCGGCGAACGCGAGTGGCAATCCGACATGCAATGAAATCATTCACTCCATGCCGGAATCTCGCCGTCGATTCTCGGTCCCGAAAGCGTGTTGACCCATTCACGGATTTTGTGCGCGGCGACATTCATGCCCTTGGCGTTCGGATGGATTTTATCGTACGTGTACCCATTTTTTTCGCCGTCTGGCATCCAGTCGAACCAGTCGCGGGCAACATTGAACCCCTTGCTCTCGAACAGCGTGTACACCTTATCAAAGACGCTGCTGAATGCTTTAACCATACCCTTAGAATATTCGGTCTGCGGCGCAACCTCGACGATGTAGATCAGCTGTGCTCCGGGCCACGCGGATTTAATCATGTCTGCGGTCTTCGTCATGGCATTTATCACGGCATCCATATCTGATTTGATGCTGTCTTGATCATTCCACAGTCCGACGAGGAAAACTCGACGGACGGTCTTTCCCTGCGTCTTGCCGATTGCGGTCGTGACCTGATCGGGGTATGCCCGCTTTATGCCCGCATCGTTCAGGAACCCAGTGCCGGAGACCGCGACATTGACGGGGCTGATCCCGTCAGCGTTTGCGATCAGAGTCGTCCAGTTTTTATCCACCGGTGCTGTATCCCAAATCGCCGTGGTTGAATCGCCGATGAAGACATCTACTGTTTCGGTATATGCGACCTGTGCCTTGGCGAACAGGACGAGCCTACGTTGTCCTGAACCGGTATCATTCGGAGTCGGATTGCCGCTGGTATCATAGTCTGGCCGGTTTATTCCGATGGTGAAATTCCCAGATTCGATCCATTCGTCGCTTGCCTGCAGTAACTTATACGTTGAACTGGCATTGTAGGCTAAGACGATCGCTCCCTGCGGAATACCGTCGGAGGTCTCGCCCACGTCACCTTTGGGTCCTTTCAAATTCCCGACATTGGACCATGTCATATTCCACCCCTAGGCGTTAAATGCATATACGTTGCCGGTATCGAGGTCAAGATACAAGCTGCCAACCGGCACTCCAGTCGATGATGGAACACCATGTCCATAGGACCATCCGAGACCGTCCTTTCCGGGCGTACCATCCGTTCCATCCGTTCCCGGTTCGCCCTTATCACCCTTCGGTCCCTGGATGGTTCCGACGTCCTTCCAGTCCGAGCCGACCGTATCCCACACGTACAGGTGACCGTTAACCAAATATGCATCGCCTGCATTGCCAGTTGGATGTTCGGCTTTCAACGTTTCGAGTGAATCATACGAGCCGAGAATGGTAACACCAGTACCGTCCTTGCCGGGCGCTCCGTCCGTACCTTTCTCACCCTGCGGTCCCTTAAAGCTCACGCCGCTGATGACGTTGGAAACGTGGACGGTCGTCTCGTTGACGATGGAAGTGATCGTGAATAAGTCTCCGTTGTTGTCGGAGATCAGATCTCCTACCGTAATCGGAGCAGATGGCGAGAGCGCGCTCGTTGCCACATCGCTGTTGCTTGAGACGGTGATATTGGCGACGTGCAGGCTCGTGCCCGCATCTCCCTTAGCGCCGTTCGTACCCGGTTCGCCCTTAGGTCCTTTAAGGTTGCCGCCTGTCGCAGTCCATGCCATTTTAAATTCCTCCTTGTAAATCAAATTGTTTATTTTGTTAAATATGTGAAAAGTCAGAGTCGGAGCTGATATACATCGCCGGTCTCAAGGTCGATATAAGTGTCGCCGACAATTCCCTGAGTCAGGTCGGACGGTCTACCCATTCCGCTGCGGAAACTCAATCCACGCTCGCCCTTGCCGCCAAGAGTCACGCCGGTGTCCACGCCGAAAATCACGTCCGAATCGACAAGACCGGTGATCATCCACACCCTGCCCGTCGAATCCACGCATGTGTCGCCGACCGTCACATTGTCGGACGGTCGCAATTCGACGGCAGGCACGTGCGCGCCCGACGTGATGACATCGGAATACACTCGCATGCTGTGCACAAGACCGCCCGACGTGGCGGACGAAGCCGACGACGCTTCTCCAAGCGTCGCGTAATCCAGCGTCTGCACGCTGTCCGGCACAATCACGCGACGCACATGCGTGTAACTCGCAACCTGCTCGCGGATGGTCCAACACCAGTCCCTGCCGGTCGGCTGCAACGAAACGACCAGATCACTCCCATCCTCGGGCAGACGCGCCACGAACGGCAGCGGCAGCATGATGCTCTCATCCTTTTGGACGACGCGGCTCGTCGGCGAACAGACCACCAGTCCACGTGGAGATGAGCCGCCGTCAGTCAGACCGTCCGGCTCGCGGAAACGAAATCGTATCCTCGTCATCGCTTGTCCTTTCTCTCGATAGTTTCGGGCGCCACGTCCGCGCGCAATTCGTCCGGCAGATGCGGCTTCGGATGGCGTGCCAGGAAGTCCGGTTCGACGATCTCGCAGAATTGCTGAAGCCAATGGAAAAGCGATCGGGTGTAGGCGGTGAGTGCGAAGTATTTGCGCTGCTGGACCTCCAGATGCTGGATCTGGCTTTCCTGCGATTCCACCTGTTCGCGCAGTGGCTTGATGACAGAATCCGTGAGAATGTCGCAGGCCTGTGCCGCGATCTGCGCGGTGTCCTTGCGACGGCCGGAGACGGCGCCGATGATCGCGCCCACTCCCCCGCCGCCCACCAGGGCGACCACGAACGCGGTCCAGAACTCCGTGCTTGAGAAAAGCTCTCCTAATGGCATGGCATCGCTGCTCCTCCTGTCGTCAGAAATCCCGCACGCGTCATCGACGGATCGTCCTTATGCTGCGTGTGGGATTTGTCTTTTTGAAAGGTCAAAAAATGCTTTTTAATGAATTCGCCGAAGGAATTTGGGAACCGTCGATCTGCCGGCTGCGTGAATGCACGAGGGTCGGCTATCTGAGCGCCTTGAAATGCCATATCCTCCCGAAATGGGCGCTTGTGGACATGGATTCGATGACGGCCGCCGACATTGAGGCGTGGCTCAATTCCTTCGACAAAGCCGGTGCCGCGCGTAAGGCGTGGGCCGTAATGCGGGCAATACTCCGTCTCGCGTTCAAACGCGGCATGACGGACAATGACGTGACCAGACGCGAGATACGCCTGCCACACCTACGGCATTACGAGCCGCAAGTACTGTCCGCGCCGGAAGTCCGACGCCTGTTGAAAGGCTTCTACGGGCATCCGCTCGAAGCATGGCTATTGGTGTCCGTATGCGCGGGACTGCGCCGCTGCGAGTCGGTCGGCCTGGAATGGGCCGACTTGGATTTACGTCGCGGCACCGTCACTGTGAAAAGGTCGGTGCAGTGGGTCGCGGGCCATGAGACCGTCACCGAACCGAAGACCGACCTGAGCCGACGAACCGTCGCATTGCCACGGTTCGCGGTCAAACGATTGGCGGAACTACGCCACGGCACGAAGACCGGCCGACTGGTCGGCAGTCTGAACGCGAACCAAGTGGCAAACCACTACCGCAGCTGGTGCAAGCGCATGAAACTGCCCTGCGTGCCTCCACGCAACCTGCGCCACACGTTCGGCACGTTGGCAATCAAGGCCGGAACCGACATCAGCGTGGTCGCACGGCAGCTCGGACACTCCGACATCCAAACCACCGCACGGTATTACCTCAAGCCTGATCTGAGCGTCCTCAAGGACATGCAGAAAGCATGGCAGAAACTCATATTGACCTGCTGATAGCATTCCGTAACCCAGTCGGGTGAATGGGTCGTAGTCGCGCGGCCCAGAGGCTATGACGCCTACTGCGTCGCGTCCATGATCTTCAAGCCGAACACGAACACGTCAATGGACATCAAGCTGCCGATCGAAGCGGCAAACTGGGATTCATACTCCGTCGAATTGCAGTTGATGAACAACGCTAAAAACAAAGTGCCGTCGTTCAACAACATCTCGATGATTACGAACAGTCATTCGGCAAAAGGATTTCAGCTTGTCGCATGGAACGCCAGCGGCACGTCGCTGAGCTATCGCATCGCCGTGACTGTCCACGTCTTCGACGCGAAGCAATAGTTTTCCGTAACCCTGTACAATGCGAAGGGCTTCACGGTCATCCGCACCGGCATGATGATGCTCGTCAAATACTCCGGCAATATCGGTAATGGCAGTTGGGATTCAGTGCAATGCGAATACGTGCTGCCGGTCGAATTACGTCCGCCTGTCGAGGTCAATGCGATGGTGTGCGTGTCGAACGGGCAGACGGCGAGAATGCTCATCGTCAATCCGAACGGAACCATCCGATGCGCGAACATGGGAGCCGCTGGCAGCAATCAGCTTTGCGTCGGCTCGCTCTGCTATCCGATCCCATGATAGTTTTCCGTAACCCTGTACGACGGCGAAGGGTTCACCGTCATCAAAACCGGAACGTTGATATTCGTGAAGTTCAGCGGCACGATTGGTGCTGGCAGTTGGGATGCGAAACAGTGCAAGTACGTTCTGCCGCGAGAGTATTGGCCTCCGGTTGAAGTCAACGGCATGTGCTGCGTGTCCAACGGTCAGACCGCGCGAATGTTGATTGTTCAAGTGAACGGTGTCATCCGAATTGCTAACTTCGGTTCGACAGGCAGTAGCCAACAGTGTGCCGGAACCGTCACATACCCAATCCGCTAGCTTTCCGTAACCCAGCTATGCCAACTGCAATGGCAGTCCACCGGCTCGTTCGTTCCGGCGACTTATGGCGCTTCGAACACCATCACGGTCAGGGATGGTTTGATTTTCGTGGACCTGTCTTCGTTCCGAAGCACCGTGAACGTCGGCAACTTCACTGTCTGGCTGTTCAAAGCGGGCGTGAAACCCTCCAAAACGGTCGGTCTTGGATGCGTCGCGAACGTGCACGGCACCACGTATAGCAAACAGGCGAACTGGAACACGGACGGGTCGGTGACCCTCATCGGCGGCGTGGGTTCGTCTGATATCGTCCAATGCTTCTCGAAGACCATTCCGGTGCCCGATGGCGTGGAAATCGTCTAGGCCGCCAGCCAACAGCCGTGCGCCGTGGAGTAGGCGGATTTCGGGTCGCCAAGCATCTGCACCTTTCCGTCGCGCATGACAAGCAGACTGAAACCGCAGGACGGGAACGATATGATGCTCATGTCGGCGAGCGGACGGAACGCTTCAGGGATGGTCTCATTCGCCGTCGAGTAGTTCTGCTGTCCACTGCCGGTGAACTTGACGTTGCCGTTAATCGTGACGACGCGTCCGACGCGACACAGAGTGAGGATGTCGTTCGTATACGGCGGCTTCCATCGCTGGGTTACGGAATCCCACAAAGCCCCCTTCGGCGTGAACAGGCGTACCGGCGTGCCGACCGTGATGCCGTCAAGCGGGATACGCCAGAGAGGCATGTACGCGTCAACCCAGCCAGACAAGATATTCCCTGGCGGGATGACCGGGTCAGTGGCAGTCGTCGCGTTCGGCGTGCCCTTCAACACGGTCAAGTTCACCAGCTCATTACCGGTCTTGGAATCTCGATGGTAATGCGCGGCGATGATGTCGTTGCGTTTCATGCCCTGGGAGCCGTCCGCTATCGTCACAGTCTCGGCAGCCGTGATATGCCAGTCCAACCCTTGTATGCTCGCGCAACCCGTGCCGATGGTCGCCTTGTTCGCGCTGCCCATCGTACACTTGAACGCGTCACCCCAGTCGAACACCACATCAGACTTCGAAAACTTGGCCTGATGGATGATCGCCTTGTCCTCGCTCGAAATATGAGCCGTACCAGCCTTGCCGTCAACAAGTTCGATGGTCACTGTTCAGCCTCCTTCAACCATGATTCAAAAGATTCATCATCCTTCTGCATGAACGCCATGAAAGACGCATTGCACTGGGAGCACAATTCGTAGATATCAGGCGTCAGATCGGAAGAGCCGTCGTGTAGGGAAAGAGTGTAGATCTCGGTGGTCGCCGTATCATTAAAAAAAA
>ERZ1024349.136-NODE-136-length-10628-cov-9.616854_pt1 | contig 10628 bp, 12 predicted proteins | sample MGYA00520789_ERZ1024349 | MGnify/ENA primary metagenome ERZ1024349 (study PRJEB33242, sample SAMEA3444257) | Homo sapiens | biome: Host associated; feature: Gastrointestinal tract; material: Stool | place: Uganda | collected 2011-01-01 ...
CGAGATACGGAACTGTGACTGGAGTTCAGACGTGTGCTCTTCCGATCTCGGCGGAATAAAATGAATAAAGGGGGCTGAGCGCTCCATTTTTTATCATGTCAATTTGATGATAATAATTGACATTAAGTTGGGCTTGATTATATTTAAACAAAAAATAGGAGCGGTAAAATGAAACAGGTTTTTATAGGTGCTTTTCTTTGTTTGATGTTTTTGAGCGGTGCGGCTATGGCCAAAGAAAAAGTTTTGACGGCAGATGATGTTAATTGCAGCGCCGATGGAACTTATTGCGAGCGTGAGGGCGGACGGCCGTTTACGGGGCAGGTTTCGCGCTATAACGGCGAAGAAAAAATGCTCTCTACCTATCAAAGCGGCAGACTTAGCGGATTGACCACAGTTTGGAACGCTGAGGGCAAAATAGCCAGCAAAACATATTATAAAAACGGAAAGAAAAACGGTGTGGAAAAAATTTTTTATAATAACCGCACTATCAAGTCGTTTGCCGAATATAAAGACGGATATTTGCATGGCAAAGTGGAATATTACACCAAAAAAGGCAAGCTAAAAGGGCGTTTGAGCTATAAAAACGGATATTTTGAAAAAGGCTACTGCGTGGTTGAAGGGCAAAAACAAGAAATCAGAGCCGCACGCACAACCGAAATTATGACATGCGGGGATTGATGAAAACTGGTTTGGTTTTAGAGGGCGGAGCGCAACGCGCCATATATACCGCCGGCGTTTTAGATGTGTTTATGGAAAACGGCATAACGTTTGACGGTGTTATCGGTGTTTCGGCCGGAGCAATTCACGGCTGTTCGTTTGTTTCGGGACAGCATCGGCGCAGCATTGATTATACTTTGGCTTATGCCGGAGATAAAAACTATATGAGCTGGTATTCATTTTTGACAACCGGAAATATGGTTAATGAGGAGTTTTGCTATCATACTTTGCCGGAAAAACTTTTTCCGTTTGACCACAAAACTTTTGAGGCAAACAATACGGATTTTTATGCTGTGTGCAGTAATTTGCAAACAGGGCAGGCGGAATATGTCAAATGCGCAAAAATGGACAAGATTGGGTTGGCCTATTTGCGGGCGTCGGCTTCTATGCCTTTTGTTTCGCGGATTTCGGAAATCGGCGGAAAAAAATATTTGGACGGCGGAATTTGCGACAGCATTCCTTTGCACGCGTTTCAAAAAATGGGCTATGAGCGTTGCGTGGTGGTGCAGACCAGAGCCGCCGGATACCAAAAAAAGCCAAACAAGCTGGGGTGGCTGGCGCCGCTGGTGTATCGCAAATATCCAAAATTTGCCGCCGCCATAAAAAATAGGCATATAATGTATAACAATGAGCTGGAGCAGATTGAACAGGCGCAAAAAAACGGCGCGGCGTTTGTTATCCGTCCGAGTAAAAATGTTAAAATTCATCATATGGAAACAGATAAAAAAGTGTTGCAGGCGGTTTATGACTTGGGGCGCGGCGACGCTATAAAACTTTTGCCGGAACTGAAAAAATTTTTAAAAGAGGCTAAAAAATAATGCAGAATTTTACCTATCATACGCATAATCATGAACAAGATTTTGACGGACATCAAAGCGCCGAAGAAATGATTGCTGCCGCCGAAGAAAAAGGTTTTGCGGAAATCGGAGTTTCCAATCATTTGATATGTCATAAAAATTTGCGTATTGAAAACGGCTATCAGCCGATGTTTCGGCAAGATTTTAAGAGCGGTGAGGAGTGTTACACAAAGCATATTGAGCTGATACGGCAAGCAGCGGAAAAACACCATATAAAAGTGCGGGTTGGTTTTGAGGTGGATTTTTTCCCGTCGGCATATTGGCGTGATAATTTTGAAAAAATGCTCAAAAATCTGGACGTTGATTATCTTATTGGTTCAACGCATTTTATCCGCTCGGCAGACGAGAGTTTTTTGTGCAATATTTATCATATGAAATATCATCCGGATTTGCCGCAGCAGCCGGAATTTAAGGAATATCTCCGCAACTATTGGTGCAACATTGTCGCAGCTGTGGAAAGCGGATATTTTACTTTTATTGCCCATGTTGACTATATCACGATTTTTAATTTGTGCGTTGAGCCGGAATGGGACGAGTATAAATGGCGTGTGATTGAGGCGTTGGCAAAGTATAAGCAGCCGTTTGAGCTGAACACCAGTGGCTATAACCGCATAGATATGCAGCACCCGACGACCTGGATGTTAGAAGAGCTGAACAAACGCGGCGTACCGGTTATTATCAGCGACGACGCGCACGATGTTTCTATGCTGGGGCAGCACTTTGAACGTGCCGAAAAACTGCTTTCTGAGCTTGGCTACACAAATCGTTTCAACCCGTTTAAGGTTTAAAGGCTAAACAATATTATTGAGAATTTTCTCTAAAAATGTTCCTTCAATGTTTTTAGTTTTATCATATTTGTAGGATAATTTGTGGATTGATGTTTTTTGTAAAATATCCTGCTCCATTGTTTGAGTGTATGGAGTAAAGTAATTTTTTTCCAAAATATAACAGTCGTCTTCGTAAACAGCAGGCACCATAGACCATAGCTTAGATAAATTTTTGTCATTATCAATCAAAAAGTCAAAAGCAAGCGGATATAAAAAATAATCAATCAGTTTTGTTTCTTTAGCCCAATAGGCAAATAAAAATCTTTTTTCGGCAATCATAAGCGGATTTTGAGCCTTTGCTCCAATCATCCAATTGACATTGCGGTAAATACCTTTACTGCTTAAACAGAAAAAATCTCTTTTTATAAAGTCTTGAGATAGCGGCGCCGTCAATAATACTGTGGCGTCAATCCAAATTCCGCCGTGATTAGCTAAAAGTGTGGCGCGCAAAATATCGGAAAATTGCATAGGAGTAATTAAGTTTTGTTGTCTTTTGATAAAAATATATTCAGGAATATCCGCATATTTTTTAATGTTTTGGTTATCAATGATTACAACTTCGCATCCATTTGCATTTTTCTTTATACTTTCAATGCAGCGCTTAACTATTTGAGGGGCGTTTTCAATACCCTGAAACCAACATATCCATATTTTTCTGTTATCATCAGATAGGGGAGTTTTTTGTGGCAAATTATTTAAAACATTCAGATATTTTCTCAGATATTTTTGTTCTGCATGCAAAATATTTTCTTTTCTGAATTTTTTGCGTTCAGCTTTGGATTTAATAAATAAACCGGCGTAAATGCGATACCATATTTTTTTTAGAAAAACAATAAACATAATCGGTTCTCCTTAATTTAAAATGTTTTTAAGATATTTTTCCCACAAAAGGTCATAGGAATTTTTATATTGCTGAACACGCTTATAATTGTCCATAATTGCCGGCAGGCGCTGTTCATAGTCTTGTGCTGAACATTGTTTGATTATTTCATCTATATGGTCAAAATCTTTTTCAGGAACAAAGATAATACCGTCAGAATTGAAACGTTTTAAAATGTTGGAATGTCCGACATAAATTGGAACAGTATATGTGGCAAAGCAATTTAATATTTTTTCTGTAAACCAAAATGGCAGAATTGCATTTTCAACAACAATGGAATAGCGATAGTTTTTTAGGGTGTCTATGGCTCTAACGTATTTTCCTCCGTTAAATGTTCCAAAAGTGTCAACTTTGTCGTCTTTTTCAAAATGTGTGGCCCATTCAAATCTTAATTTATGAAGTTCGCACGATTTTTTATCAGATGAAATAATAGAGATATTTTTGTTTTTAGTCAGACAAGCGTTCAGCTCATCGTCGGTTATGTTGTCTCCAAGAGAGATGTTAGCACATTGGCAAAATTCTCTTGCGTTATCATATTTATTTAATATATCTTCATCATAAGTGAAAATTAAATCAAAATCTTTGTTTAATCCTGGGTGGCGGTCAAAAATAAGATAATCATTCGGGAGTATTTCTTTAGACTCACAAAGTAAGCCAAACATTTTTTCTGCAATAAATGTTCCCTTTCGTTTTAAGGTTTGTTTCATACAGTTATGAGTATAAAAATGCACCGGCAATTCAAAGTTATATTTATCAAATATAAAATATTTTGAAACTTGCGGATTAGAGGCGCTAAAACATTTATCTCTTAAAAAGAATGTTCGTATTAGAGAACCGTCTTTATTATAAATTTCAGGCTCTTTATTATACATTTTGTGGTATCTGCTATAAATCGGCACATATATTTTACCATATTGTTTATTATAAATTTTATCTGTATTTAAGTCAAAAAAATCAAACTCTGATTGCAAATATTGACGCCATTTTCTTTTTGGTATAAGTGCTAAAATAATTTTAACAATAAATCTTCTCATTATTTATGTCCTTTTCCGATAAGCCATAGATTTAATTTAATTTTTAAGGGCAGTCTTTGATAATTTACAGCGCCGCAATTTTTTAATTCTTGTATTTTTTTATATAAATCAGCGTTATTCAACTTATATTTTTTCATATTTTTAAGCACGAATTTTAGATTTAAATTGAGAATATTTTTGCGTAAAATCGGAAAAAATTTTTCATTTTTGAACTGTTCAAAAAGTTTTTGATTTATAGTCAAAAAGCCGAGAGCTTTGGACGTTGAAAAGGCTGAACCGGTAAGCGACGAGGAATGTTTTATGTTGCAATAGAATTTTTGCGGAATATAAATTACGGATTTCATCAAATAAAATGCTTGTATGTTAAAATATAAATCTTCGCCGTAACAAATGGTTGGCTCAAATTTAAGTTTTTTTATAATATCTTTCCGAAAAATTTTAGTCCAAAGGTTGTGATGAATAATGCTTTTATATTTTAATAATTCATCTAGCGGGTGGTTGATGTGTTCAAGATTAAACTGTTTTGGATGGTCAAATGTTATATTGATATCGTTTGATTGCAAATAATCAAAACATAGACAATCAATATCGTTTTGCAAATTTTTTTCAGCCAGCTCAAAAAGGTATGGAGAAACAATGTCGTCGGCGTCCATAAAGTATATATATTTTCCGGTTGTTTGCCGCATTCCTGTGTTGCGGGCGGTGCTGACGCCGGAATTTTGTTGGCTTATGATATGAAAACGGGCGTCTTTGGCGGCGTATTCTTCAAGAATTTTTGCTGAATTGTCGCTTGAGCCGTCGTTGACGCAAATGGCTTCCCAATTTTTATAAGTTTGCGCCAACACGCTGTCCAAGCAAGCGCGCAGATATTTTTCCGCATTATAAACGGGAATGACAATAGAAATTAAAGGCTCGGTCATATCTTATCCTTTCAGCGCGGAGGTAACCGCGGCAGCCAGCTTTTTTGCCACTTGCGGCAAAGTATAGTTGTTTTGCAGCAGGTTATAGCCGTTTTCCGCCACTTTTTTGGTTTGTTCATAGTGTTCAAGCGCGTATTGCAGCTTGTCGGCCAACTCATTTACCGCTTTTATCCTAAAAGTATAGGCGGCATCTTTGTGGTCGGCAAAAATCTCTGCCGGTCCTTCGGCAAGCGAAGTAACAATCGGCAGAGAATAGTTCATCGCCTCTAAAAGCACAATGCCGAACGGCTCAAAATTGGACGGCAGCACAAAAATATCCAGCGATTTATAAAACTCGTCTTTATCTTTTATCCAGCCCAAAAGTTTGACATCATTTTCAAGCCGGTTGTCGGTAATCAATTTGCGGATTTTAGCGTCTTCATGAGCATACGTTGCCGAAGCGCCGCCTCCCAAAACCGCTTGAAAAGGAACACCGCGCTTTTTTAATTCCGCCAACGCCAAAATATAGTCGCAAAAACCTTTCATCGGGTCAAAACGTCCGACTGCGCCGATAACAGGCGGCTGATGATATGGCGGCAGCGGGCGAAACGGCTGAGGTTCGGACACCAAATTCGGAATTACAAAAATCTTGTCAGCCGGAAAACCATAGCCGGCGAAAATCCGTTTTTGATGTTGGGTGATTGAAAATATGGCGGCGCATTTTTCTAGATGCTTAAACTTTGGATTGTGCGCCACGCCAACAACTTTTATACCCAGCATTTTGGCGGCGGCAATCACCAGCTCCAGCGCTTTTTTGCTATGCACAATAATCAAATCCGGCTGATATTTTTTAAAACAGCGGTAAAATGTCCAAATCAAAAACAAGTTGAGGTGTGAAAAGCGGATTTTATATTGTTTCAAATTTTGATGCGGTGTGATTTTTTCGTTAATCTGCGCGCGTTTGTCGGTAATGGCAAGCACATCAAAACCTTGTGAAAGCAGAGCGTTATTATAGTCTAAAAACGCTTGTTCAATTCCGCCTAAGCCGCGTGCAATCATAATGTTGACAATTTTCATTTTTGCGGCTCCAAAAATTCGGCGACGGCTCGTTGCACCGCTTTAAACAGGCGAGGGGTGGAGTGTCCGCTGCCGGCGTTGATAATCAGCTTGGAGTTCGGCAAGGCTTGGTGCAAGTCCCACGCTTGTTTGACCGGACAGCAAAAATCTAAGCGATTATGAACAATAAGCGTTGGTATATGCTTGATTTTTTCGGAATGCTGCAAAATTTGATTAGAGCCTAAAAAGTATTTGTTTTTTTCATAAAAAAATGCAACGCGCGCTGATTGTAGTTCGGCATAATCCAAAGTTTCCGGCGCGCGGAATTTTGGCGCCAAGCGGCCAAGCAGATATTCATAACTGCCTAAATAGGTCAGGGCTTTCAGATTGTCTTTGGGATTTTTAGAAAACAGCAAGCGGCGATAGGCGGGATAAATATCGTTGCGGTGGACTTTTTTGCGCATTTCAGCCCATAAATCCGGATAAAAGCGCTCGCTTTCCGAACTAACCCAAGCGGTGTCGTACGGACGTGCCAAAAATACCGAGGTAACAATTATTTTATCCACTTTTTGCGGATAGGCTTCGGCAAACAAAAGCGCCAAAGTCGAACCCCACGACGCGCCGTGAGCGATAATCGGCTGATTTATGCCCAGATATTCCAGCAGACGGGCGGCGTCTTCCAAAGTGTTTTGCGTGCTGTTGTTTTGAAAAGCGTCCTCAGCTTCGGATTTTCCGCAGCCGCGCTGGTCAAACTGAATAAAACGATATTGGCGGCGGTTGAACAATTTGGCGTATTTTGGACGCGATGAACCTCCGGGGCCGCCGTGAAAAGACAGCACCGGCACACCGACCGGATTGCCGTATTGATAATAATGTATTTTATGCCCGTCTTTTTCCGGCAAAAAACCTTCGTTGTAAGGCTTGGGCATACGATTAAAAATGTTCCACCACATAGGCTCCTCCAAAATTTGTTTCAGCATACAATTAAGAGTATTGTAAGGCAAGCGGAAAAACAAAACTGCAAACAGAGAATATAAAATAAGAAATATATTTTATATTAAGATAAATTTATAATAAAATGCTTGACTTTAAAAGAATTTTATTATAAAAAATAAGAGAAATAATTTATAAGGAGAGAAAAATGTCAATACCAACAAGAAATTACATATATGGTTTATCACCGTTAAAGCGCGAAAATCCAGCCCGAGGGCAAAGTGAATGGTACTATTTTGACCCGCGCAATGCTTCTACTTTTTCGGATTTTAAGCAAATAGACGTGCCAAGTCAGAATACGCCTAATCCATACGCAAAAGAAATTCAGAATTATATTTTTAAAACAGATTCTGATAATTATAAACTGTTATATGGTAACGCACAGCCGCCGCAGGAAAATCAGCAAAATCAGCCGCAGCAGCCGGAAAATGTGATGGGGACGGCTAAAAATGTTAATAACAATTTTTTCCAACCGCAAAGCACGCTCGGACAAGCTATTGGCAATAATGTTGAGCAGTCTTCGCAAACGTCGGTGCAAAATTTGAATGGAACCATAAAATCCATTATGCCGCAAGCTACCGCAAATGCGCAAAATATGAATTATATCGAACAGATAAAAAACATATTGGGCGATGGAGGTAAGGATACACAAAGCATACTTGGTACATTGCCAAATATTGATAATGCTAGAAGTTATACGACCGATGATGGCGGCAGACCTGTAGGCAAAGTGGAAAAATATATAGTTCAAAGAAAAAATGATGAAATTAAACATTATAAAATAGGGTCGCTCAGTCGTCAGTATGAAGCAGAGAATAATCCTGCGGCAGTGGGGTATGATAGTGCTGGTGGTGCAAGTTATGGATTATATCAAATTGCAACCAAACCAGGAACAATGAATGAATATTTGCAATTTTTAGGTAACAGTAATAATTTAAAGTACAAAAATTATGCTATATTATTGAACAAGGCAGGGGGAAATGAAGGTGCTTCAAATAGAACAGCTGAATTTATAAAAACTTGGAAAAAATTAGCGGATGATGACTATTTTTCTTCATCGCAAAGTGAATTTATTGGCAAAAATAGATATGAACGTATATTAGAAAGAATACAAGATATTAAAGGACTAAATCTTGAAAAAAGACATCCAGTTGTTAGTGATGTCATACGTTCTATGGCTGTTCAACATGGAAGTGCAAATATTCCAATTCATAATGCTTTAGGTACAAACTCAGATATATCTTCTTGGAGTGATAAAGACATAATAAACTCTTTATATGATGCGAGAACTGAATATGTTAAGGGTTTGCAAAATATGGATTTATCTATAAAACAAAATATTTTAAATAATCGTTATCCTAGCGAACGAGCAAAAGCGTTAAAAGAGTTGGATATAAAATATTATTGAATAGTTTTTTCATCAATCATTTTTTTGATGGATAATAAAGAGTTATACCATTGAGATTGTGTTTGCAGTTTGTCAAGTGTTCCGGCATAAGGAAAAACATTTTTATTATTTTCATTTATATCAGTAGCTACTTGCAGATATGCAGATGATAATTGTTTAAATGATTTCTCAAAATCAGCATATTGTTCGGGCAAAAAAATTGCTTTTGCCCGACTCAATATTTCATCTTCCAAACATTTTCCGGCAGTTTTGTATTTTTCACTTAAAATTAAGTCTGGTTCATATTCATTTGTTTGCAGTTCAATATTGCAAGCAGATAATGTATCTGCTATAGCGTTATTGCTAAAGCAGAAAATTAAGGTTGGTATAATAAAAATTTTTTTCATTGTAATCTCCAGATTTTTTTATGAGTGTAGCAAGTCAGACAGCAAATGCAAGATATTTTTATAAAAAATTATAGTTTTAGTTGACGCAATAGCAAATATATATTATCAATTCAAATGACGAGGTTAAAGATGAAATATATTTTAGTGCTGCTTAGCTTTCTGTATGTTGTTCCGACTTATGCAATGGAAAAGTCCGAATGCTTGAAAAAGGTTGAAAGTTTGGATATTGAACTAAGCAGATGTTCTATCAATATGCCTGAAAATGCGGAATCTACAGCTGAAATGAATGAGGCTCATTATAAATATATTGACTGTCTGACAGCGGCGGCTGATAAATTGTTTGATGCAATGTATCAGCATAGCAATAAGCAGGTGAAAGAAAATTTTAATAAACTGGTTGAAGCAGTATATGCAATGTCGCATGATATAAATGAACATAGCGATATTACTGAAAACATTGGAGGAACACTGCGGACTACCGAAGCTTTGAGCGAGGCGGAATACTGGATTAAGCAGCTTGTGAAAAACTATATTAAAAGTGCAAAAGCTGACTGTTTGGAAATGTAGAAATTATAAAAGATTAGGTTCAATAAATTTTAGTTTATTGAACCTAATTTTCTAATATATTTACTTTTTCAGAAGATATAATTCTGTAAAGTTTTATAGTATATGGTTTTGAAGCTATCGGTCCATGTAAATCAATTTCCAAAGCCGCTCTATATTTATCATTTTCAAAGACATAATAATCAGCAGATAATCTAAATCTCCAATCTTTTTTATATTTGCCGTTTTCAATAACAATATCCGGCTTTTTATCCATAGTTTTATTGTGCCAAGCAACAAAACGATAAACTCCATCACTATCATATTTATCTGTTATATTATCAACCCGCATCAGCCAATCTTTGTATTTAAATACTGAAATGTTGCTTTTGTAAGGTTTCAGTTTGGAATATAATTTTTCATTGCTTTCAGATTTTAAAATTTGAACTTCGTCAGAAATAAGCGGTTCATAAACTGAAAATGTGTAATTTCCCTCTTTGTCATCTTCTCTTAAAATATAGTGTTGATCATTACAAATTGCTTCGTAATAATAAAGATTATATTTTTCCTCATCATGTATATCATAATCATAAAATTTTGTTGTTTTGGTTAAAATATCTGGTTTGTCAGACATATTTTTACCATTTTCCCAAAGAGCTAGTCTATCGTGAAAATATGGGTCTGCTTCAGCCTCAAGTCCTTCCATATTATCTATACGCCCAAAGTGGGTCGGAGTTTGAAAAATTAACTCATTGTGATGATATGGCAGCAAAGCCGGATAAAGTTCTTCTTTAGCTGCAGCGTTGTGGTTAAAACATATAAATGCAATGAGAATTATCAGTAATTTTTTCATAGTAATCTCCAGATTTTTTTTATGAGTGTAGCAGGATTGATTGTAAAAGCAAGATATTTTTATAAAAAATTATAGTTTTAGTTGACTCTAGATAAAATATAGTTTATCAATACTAAACATAAAGATTGGAGATTTAGATTATCTGCTGATTATTATGTCTTTGAAAATGATAAAT